>ERZ807291.1204-NODE-1204-length-42676-cov-9.014359_pt1 | contig 42676 bp, 42 predicted proteins | sample MGYA00521257_ERZ807291 | MGnify/ENA primary metagenome ERZ807291 (study PRJEB31413, sample SAMN03169783) | marine metagenome | biome: Marine; feature: Water; material: Subsurface seawater | place: North Sea | collected 2011-04-28 | depth 1 m m ...
AAGGTAATGGAGCAACTCATAATGCTAATGTTACACTTGACGGTTTATATGGAACTGATTTAATTTTAAGACAAATGAGTACTACAAACCAAACATATACATTATCAGTTGATTGTTTAACAGTAGGTGGTTGCTCAGTAGACGTGACACAAGAATAATTATGGAAACAGACGCATTCGGTAATCCAGTAGGAACATTATATCCAGGTGACGCAGATTGTCCCGAAGGTATGATGTGTATTCCTGAACAAGAGTTTCATTTAATGCTTACAGATAATGATATGCAGTATACTGTAGAAGGAACTATTGAACCTGCGCAAGGTGACGCTGAAGCAATCATCGACTTTACAAAAGATTTGCTATTTTTAGATATTAGTGTAATATTAAACATGGCAGTTCCCTTAACAATATTCGCAGTATATGGTTTAACAATTTATGCGGCGGTGAAATACATTCAAAGGAAATTTTCGTGAAATACTCATTATTAATTTATTTAGTATTATTCATGCCGGTGTTATCTTCAGATACACGTCTTCAGATAGATATAAAAGCAGTAATAGAAGATACAAAGTATGATCCAGTTGAATTTGATATTCCTGATAAACCAAAAATATTACAATTCATAGAATATAATGAACCACCAACAAAAGCACAATATACTTACTTTTATTTTATTCACGCATTAGATGTAATTACTACTTATGAAGCATTAAAATCAAATCCTAATGTAGAAGAATCAAATATATTTTTTAAAAACAATCCAAGACCTTCATTAGGAGAACTTGTTCTATTTAAAGCTATTGTTCTACCGTTATTTGGTCATAATATAGATTCAACACAAATGACTGTTGTAAATACTGTAATTACGGCTGTAGTGATCGATAATTATTCGATATATCAAAAGAGATTTTAGCTAATGAATCCATATCAAAGATACTTAAAAATGAAATACGGTTGGATAGACCTATACGCATGAAATATATAACTTCGATATGGACTACAATAGTTCTAATAGCATGTATTCTCTTTGTAAGAATAAACGATCCCGAATTTTTACAACAGATTCGATTAACTGTCTTTGATCAATATATAAATTCTTTACCGGAACAAGAATCCGACCAGATTATTCTCTTAAATATTGGAGAAGAATCTCTTGGAGAATTTGGACAGTATCCATTTCCACGTCAGCAGTATGCACAATTAATATCAGATTTAAGAAATGCCAATGCAGGTATGATAGGTTTTACTATTATGTTTCCAGAGGCAGATAGATTTGGAGGTGATGAAGTATTCGCGTCTTGGGTAAAAGATAACGGAATCATATTGTCACAAGACGCTGATAATAGTGGAAGAAGCTCTAAGGCACCTTATGTTGGTACTGCCACATTTGGTACTGGAGACCCATTGAATCACGTAATAAGATATAAAGGTCTGGTAACCAATATACCAGAGATAGAAGCTGGTGCATGGGGCCACGGATTAATTAATGCCATGCCAGAAGTTGATGGTGTAGTAAGAAGAATACCTTTACTTTCACAAATCAATGGTGAATTATATCCATCATTCGCATTAGAAACTATAAGAGTATTAAACGAAAAGATTTCTTATACCGTAAAGGTTAATGATATCGGATTAGAAGAAATTATATTACGGCCTTTTAGAGTATCTACTGATGTAAATGGTTCTATATGGATTAATCCGACATACCGTTTTCAGGATATAGAATACTCTGAGGAGCCTTTACCGAATCTTCAAGGGAAGACTGTTCTAATTGGTTTAACTGCAAAAGGTCTATCATCGCAGATACCGACTTCTCAAGGATTAAAATCTGCTCATCAGATTCAAGCATCTGCAATTCAGACGATAATGAATGGGGATCAGATAACCCGTCCAGTTTGGGCTGATATTGCGGAGGTTGTTCTATCTCTTGTTGGAGCTCTCTTGATTGTTGGTGCGGTGTATTATCTACCAATTTGGCTTGGTGGGTTAACCGTCTTTGCCGTTGTTGGTTTATCTGTCTACGCCGCATGGTTCTCTTGGAATGAATTTGGAATGCTCCTAGATGTTAGTTATCCTATAATACTATATATACTTACCTTTACTTCTGCATCATTTAACAACTTCTATAAACAGTTTATGTTAAGGCAGCAGATTAAGAAACAGTTTGGAACATATCTTTCGCCAGATATGGTATATATGTTACAGAAAGACCCATCCCTGTTGGCCCTTGGAGGTGAAAGAAAAGAGATGTCATTCTTATTCATGGATATATGTGGGTTCACTCCCATCAGTGAGTACTATAAGAATAATGACGACCCTGAAGGGTTAGTAGAACTCGTAAACGAATTTTTAGATGCTATGACAAAGATTATACTTGCCAATGGTGGTACTATTGACAAATATATGGGAGATTGTATTATGGCATTTTGGAATGCGCCTATCCCATGTGAAAATCATGCGGAGATGGCGGTAAAATCAGCAATTGAAATAGAGAATAAAACAAATGAGCTCAAAGAAATCTATAAAGCCCGCGGCCTTCCTGACATTAATGTTGGTACTGGCATTAACACCGGCGATTGCATTGTTGGTAACATGGGTAGTGAATCCAGATTTGACTATTCGGTTATTGGAGATGCAGTCAACTTGGCAGCACGCCTCGAGGCTACTGCCGCTCGGCATGAGTATATAGAATATAAAACAATCATATCATCATTCACCCGAGACCAGTTGCCCGCACAGTATATCTGTGAGGAGATTGGCAATATCAAGGTGAAAGGTAAAGACGAACTTATAACCATATATTCTCCTAAGTTATAACGTTATTCCAAAATGTTCTAAGAAATATCGCTTAAATGGTTGACAAAGTGCGTATATGGTAGTATAATATACACATATTCAGAGAAAAGAGAGAACAGTCCATGTCATACTATACTCATACAGAATCCCCCATCGGAAATTTCATCGAGAAGGACTACGGTAACAACTTTGAATACAGCGTTAATGAGACTGGTATGTTCCCAGAATACCCCCACATTGTATGGGTCGGAAGTGCTGCTACTGACCAAGGGTTTCGGTTTGCCAAAGTCAAGAAGACTGTAGCGTACATTCTTACTGGAGAAGACACTCTGGAAAGATGGTTCTTAAAATCAAATCAGGAGTATGTAGTATGATGTCAGTAATGGATAAAGAGGCAGTACGACCAATCATAGATCGGTTAGTTATAACGTTATAACAAAATATTCTAAGGAAATGGTTGACAAAACTGTTTTATCCGTAGTATAATATACACATATTAATTAATCAGAGAAAGAAAATATGCCAGCAGTACTAATAGACGGACAGATTAAAGGTAAAGCTAGTGGTATTATAGATGTCTATGTATATAATCTATGTAAGTCATTGGGAATTAGTAGGATGCGATCTAAACTTATTCAAATCAACTTTACAACTGACCAAGAAGGCCAGTTAGGTAATGCTTGGGGCTGCAGTAAAGAAGGTTATGCTGAGATCAATATTGCCAGAAAGTGTGAAGGCAAACCAGTTAAATATGCCGAAATGATGCAGACCCTTGCTCATGAAATGGTCCACGTAAAACAGTACTTCCGAAAAGAACTTGATGGGACTGGCTGTAAGTTTAAATGGAAAGGTCGTAATGCAGACGGTTATCAATATGAGAACCAACCCTGGGAACGAGAGGCTTTTAAACGTGAAGAAGGGTTGTATAAAGAATGTTGGCCATCAGATTTAGAAAAATAATGCAAATTAATTTGCAAAAACCCTTGACAAATGGTATTTAGCGTAGTATAATATACCTATAAATTAAGAAAGATAAGGAATAAATTATGAATAAAGCGAAATACATCTTCATCACTACCCAGTATATGGAAAATTACGGAACTAAAGAAGTTCCATATATGAAGTTTAAAGGTGGTTCTAACTATCAGGTCGGACCATTAAGTCCTGATGCAACCGAGAACGAGGTTGCTACTATGTTGGCTCAAGTTAGGCCTATCATTACTACAAGTCTTATTGAGTCAGGTGGTGGTTGCGAAGAGTACATTCTTGAGTCTAAGGTAATTGAGGGATCTGATTGGTCTGGCCTTATTGAAGACTGGGACACAGTTACAGAGTTACACTACCTTCGCGGTGAGTGGACTGCAATGAAAACTACAGATAACAGAGGTGATGCTATGTGGATGCGTAGAGAAATCTTAGAGAAAACTGAATCTTGGACGTGTGGTCCACATCAAGAAAGAAAGGATTACAAAGTCGAGTTCTTAATGGAAAATGGAGACTTTTTAGAAAGTCAGGCTGAACTCACAGAATGGTTAAACACAAAAGAAGAGGCAGCAGCATGAAGATTAATATGAATGCAGTGAAAGGAATTTTTGGTGGGACTGTTTTAGGAATTATATTAGGTGTTGCATTAAATTATGCATTTAACATCCCTGAAGTGCAAATGAGCCACTCTACGGGAGAATGCATGAAGGTGGTTAACTTCTCCGAATCAGATACATTCACCTGCGATGATCTGCCGTCGCGCTATAACCATGTGTGGGTTAAATGATTAGAATTCTACAAGAAGTAACCGATTGGGGTGACGAGAATGTTTCTAATGGAACGTACTATGTTAATGAACATGGCCACTTAGTTGCTTATATGCCGAAAGGTGGTTCTTATAAAGAATTCAATAAACCCATGAAGCAGTTCTCTACTGCACGCAGAAAATTCACAGAACTGGGAACTATTGATAATAAAGATTCTGGTACTCCAGTTAAAGGTTCTAAGGGTAACACATATTACATTAAAGACAATAAGTGTACCTGCCCAGGTTTTAAATTCAGAGGTTCCTGTAAGCATCTGAACGAGGTAAAAGCAGCATGATGGCGTATTGCGACTATATTGCACATACAATAATCAAGCCAGCGCTTGATGAAGATAGTAATTCCAATATGGGAATGTTAAGTTCAGTTGGTATTGTGAAGATGGACTTGGCTAAACGTGGGTATATGCAATCAACCAAGAAAACAATTACGTGCAAAGATAATAACGGTAAAGAATACAGAATTACTGTTGAAGAAATTTAAAAAAATGGTTGACAAATATGTTTAACCGTAGTATAATATACTATATTACACGATAAGGAGTGAGTATGAATAGACTAGAATTAATCAAAAAAGCGGCCGAAAAGGCACAAGTAAAGAGGGCAATAAGTAATATTGCAACCCGAAAGAAGTCAATCAAAGAAGAAATGAAACTTCACAAGAAGTTAACTAAGTCAATGAATAAAGCAGGTCACCAAGCACCTTCAAGTTTGGAATCCTTCCGTGAAGAAAATATGTATTATACCGAAAGAGAAACAAAAGATTATCTCGCCGGTACTTCTTACATGGAAACTTATACCGCGATGAGGTCACAAGATGAGTATTAAAATTCACAGTGTCAGTTTAGATGTTATAGAAAAACTGGTAAAAGATTATCCCAACAATATGCAATTGGGTGAAGAAGTCAGAAAGCTTTATCATCAAATCATGGACTTTCCCATCGTTGATGATGCAGGATGTGATATCAAGACAGGGAAGTATTTAGGATGATGTCCTTTGCACTCGCTACAAGGCGCTTAGAATCTCTTAAACGGGCAGAATTGGCCGCTAAGAATCCAGAATTTAAAGAACTTTGGGCCAGTAAAAGGCAGCAATTAATAGAACTATTACAATCAGGTAGTTCATACGATGAATTATCGGGAGAAGTAATATGCTAGAATTAATATTTGGCTGGGTAGTAACTATAGTCTTTTTAACATTAACATACGTTGGAATACACATGACGTTTGAAAAAGACGCAGGTAAATACATTCCACTTATATGGGAAAAAGATGGGTTACTATATAAAATTTTAAGAAAAGACGGAGAAGAAAAATGAAATACATGGAAATTTCAAGTTACTCTCAAGGTGACCGAAAGGCAGATGTATTAAGAACTTCTGGAGAATCTCCTAACTATTGGGGTTGTAGATTCTATCTTGCAGGTAATTCTTTAGGTATTGAGTGGTATAAGGCCCATTCGGAATCATATGCCGAGGATGCTGCAGAAAACTATGTTCAGGGTATTAAAGATTATACCCCCTAAGTTTTGTCACCTCTTAGCGGCGATTTCTACTCCTTATCAGAATGTCGCTAAGGGGTTGACAAATTTTTTAAAGTGTAGTATAATATACACATATTACATTAAGGAGTAAAGTATGGTAAGTAAAGCATTAGAAAAGAAAAGAGTCCAAGGACGCAAGAACCGAGTCACAATTGATGACAAATATATGGGACCAGAACCGTGGTGGGATGATAAAATACCTTCCACTGCTTCTAGTTGGTCACAGGCCGCACATTGGTATAACTATTTCAGTAAACCAAAAGATTACGTACCATACGTGCTGAAATACGCAGAAGAAGTCCACAAATTCGATAAGAAACAAATTGCAGCAATCAATGCACTACCAGACTGGAAGATTAACGAAGGTGTTAATTCAATTGCAAGATTGCACTATAGAGGTTTTAAACACGAAGAACATCTACACGAAAGGTGCCTTGACAGACTAAAAGAAAAAGTCGAAGAGGGTAAACTACTAGTAGTAGAAAAGAAAGAAACCAAAAAGAATGCACCACCTGTCATCAGTCCTGCACAAAGGGCATATATGAACATGATGGAGACTATTCATGCAGATTGGGATGATATGGTAGTAGATAGCTGGATGGACGGAAAATTTAATCCAGAATTTAATGTTTATGAATTATGGAAGAAACACGGTCTGAAAGGCAATGTAATTAACGCCTTTAAACAAAAAGTTCAATTCTATTATGATGAAGTATCAGATGCGTATAATAAAAGCTGCGATCAAGCTGTTGAAGCATACTCTCATATAACACCAAGACGCCAAAAGAAGATGTTAAATCTTATGAATAATATCTTTGCAGATCTTGATAAATTAAAAGATAGTTTCAAGGCAGTTAGAATGCCTAGAGCCAAGAAACCAAAATCAACAGATGTTCAAGTTGCAAGATTACAGTTTATGCAGGAAGATATCGAATCTAAGGTAACTTCTATTAACCCAGTACTTATACCAACAAAAGAAATGTTGTGGGTGTATAATACTAAAAGTAGGGTACTGACACAGTATGTTACTACGGCTACAAGTGGTTTTGAAATTAGTGGTACTACCATTAAGAACTTTGAACCCACTCTGTCGAAGATGTCTAGGTTAAGAAAACCCCAAGACATATTACCAGATGTGTTGAAATTCACCCCCAAACAAATTGATAAGAGAATTTGGGATAAATTAACAACCAAGATAGGTAGTCCAAACGGTCGTATTAATAAAGATTGTATTCTACTTAGGGTAATATAAGGAATCCATGATTGAACAAAAAATTATGACAAGAAAAAGATTTTCTACCGCAGTAGAGAATATGGTATCTGATAGTAAGGGGGTGTCCTATATAGAGGCAGCTGCTTACATCATAGAAGAACGAGGGATGGATTTTAAGAGTCTTAACAGACTTTTATCTGACTCCCTTAAACAGAAAATCGAGGCAGAAGCCGTAGATTTAAATTTACTTAGAACTAAACAAACTAACAAATTACCAATATAGGAGAATATTATGAGTAATGTGATTATACCAACATCCGACGAGGATAAGAAGCGTATCAAAGATTGTGTTATTGAGATCAGTAATGCAAAAACCTTGATGGAAGCACAACGTGACTTTATTAAAGAAGCTATTAATTCTTGTGTCGAGGATGTAGAGGTAGATAAGAAACACCTTCGTAAGATGGCAGATATCTACCATAAACAAAACTTGCTAGAAGTAGTAGGTGCGGTTGAAGATGTTGAGGCACTATACGAGAGTGTGATGTCCTAATGACGGATCCATTTGAATCTTATAAACTATATAATGCGCTGAAACTCCATTTTGAAACAGATGGGTATGATGCAATCAAGTACAATTATAAGTCAAATGTGTCACCGCAATCCTTCTTTAAGAGAAGGGATAAGTACTTCTTTGCTAAATTAGCTAAGAACTACGAGAAGGATTTATTAACATACTTTGTATCTAACTTTAAAAACGGAGTTGGTTACGTAGGTGATATGATTAATGAAGACGGAGAAAGAAACTATTTGGATCATAAGAGAATACAAGAATCAATACACCGTGTGTTTTCAATTGATATAAATAAACTTAATGAGCAAGGGGGAATGTTTGATTCATACTTTATAAGTACGGATGGGCAGATTCCTTTGGTCATAAAGCTATGGATGCAGGAAGAGATTAGTTTAGAGACTGTTGTTATTCTTAACTCCATATTTGGGTTTATTGGAAGAGAATCCGAGAAGATAGCAGATACCATAATATGGCCTGAAATTAAACGGAAGATTGAAAAGTATACCCCATTTGTAAATTATAACAGAGATAAATGCATGAAGCTATTGACAAATGTGTTTATTTGATGTATAATATACAGTATAATAATGAATAAAGTGAAATATAACAGAAACGACTACACTAGAGTCGTAATACAACGCAATACGGAGATATAAAATGTCATTTGCAAACCTTAAGAGCTCGCGAGGCTCGTCAATCGACAAACTCGTAAAAGCTGCAGAAGCAGTATCCACTAAAACAGATTCCAAATCATCTTACGGTGATGACAGATTCTGGAAACCTACCAGAGATAAAGCAGGAAACGGTTATGCCGTAGTCAGATTCCTACCAGCCAAAGAAGGTGAAGACCTACCTTGGGTAAGGTATTGGGATCATGGTTTTAAAGGCCCTACTGGTCTATGGTATATCGAAAACTCTTTAACTTCTATTGGTCAAGATGATCCAGTATCAGAATCTAATTCTGTTCTGTGGAATTCTGGTCGTGAAGAAGATAAAAACACTGCTAGAGATCGCAAGCGTAGATTACATTATGTAAGTAATGTGCTCGTTGTTTCTGATCCTAGTAATCCTGAAAACGAAGGAAAGGTATTCTTATACAAGTTTGGTAAGAAAATCTTTGATAAGATTATGGAGTCAATGCAACCTGCATTTGAAGACGAAGATCCTATTAATCCTTATGATTTCTGGGAAGGTGCAGAGTTTAAAATCAAAATCCGTAAAGTAGAAGGATGGGTTAACTATGACAAGTCAGAGTTTTCCAAGCAGTCTGCGCTATTTGAAGGTGATGAAGAAAGACTAGAAGATGTATATGGGAAACTATATTCACTACAAGACTTTCTCAAGCCAGAGAACTATAAGACTTATGCTGAACTATCAGCTAAGATGAATAAAGTTCTTGGTATTGATGCGGGTGCACCGGCTATGGAAATGCCAGAAATGAATGTAGTTGAAGAAACTCCAATGGCAGCGACGGCAACAGCCGCACCTGTTATGAATGAACCAGCTGCAGCGGATGATGAAGATGATACTTTATCATATTTCGCAAAACTGGCTAAGGAAAGCTAATAAAAAGAGCATGGAGCGGGCGTCTAACCCGTTAAACCATACCAACTGCAAGGCCACCCCAGTTCAGTCTGGAGCATATCTGATAAAGTGTGTGGCATTCAAGGGACTCTTCGGAGTCCCTTTTTATCTACCTGCTAGGGCTTCTTTGGTCTTACTGGGTTTAGTAGGTGTCATATTGTAAGTATCTCCACCTCTGTTATTACTAGTCTGTGAACTAGCATCAACTAATGAAGGAGCAGCTTGTTGTCTAGTTGTTCTTAATTCTACATTCTCTGCGGATATATTCATTAAATCTATACCAGTATTATCTGATGTAGCAGATGCAGTAGTACCATCAGATGTATTCATACTTAATATACCCTGAATTCGATTAAAATTAGCAACTGCTTTATCTACATCATCTCCGAGATTTGCCAATCCGTCAGTCTCAAAATTAAAACCTCTTGTTAATGTACCACCTTGTAATATTGTTTCGAGTAGTCTGACATTATCATCCAAGTCAGTGATTGCAGAACCCATTGAGATGGATATATCTCCCATTAAACTCATTCTTTCAAATACATCTGCGAAAGAACTAAATGCATCTGCTCCTGCCTGTATTGTATCAGCTCTTTCACCAACCTCAATGGCTTGTTCAATAGGACTTTTAGTACCAGTAAAGAAACCTACAATAGAAGCGCCGAGATCAGCTAAAGCGAGAACACCTTTACCACCTGCAAATGCAGTTAGACCAATACCTAAAGATGCAAGTGCTCCAGTAGCAGCAAGTGTTCGTTCTTTATCTGCCTTCTCACCTATAGTTAATAGTTTATCTACTTCTGATACTATTGAATCTGCAGAACTGACAGAGTCACCTACTCCAGCAAAGAATGAACCCACACCAAATGCCGCAAGGCCGTTACCTAATATTGCAAGTGCTCCAGTTGTTTTTGCCACATCGCCAAATGATAAGTCTGCAATGCTAAGTAATGTGGTTATATTACTTACTATGTTTTCAGCCCAATTACCACCACCCGAGAATTTCTCAATAGCTTGAGATGCACCCTCTGCAGCGGTTGCAGTGGTAGAACCAATACTAAATGCAATCAATCCCGCACTTAAAGCAGCCATGGTTCCTGCAATTTCTAAACTACCACCACCACTTGTGTCTATAGAAAGAAGTGTCTCTACGTTATCTTTAATAGACTTTGCAAAACCGTCATTGCCTGAAAAACTTTTAACTGCTTCATCAACACCCGTTACCGCGGCACCAGTTGCAGAACCGGCACTAAATGCCAGAAGACCTAATCCTAAGGCAGCCATAGTAGCTGAAACACCAGCTACATTTCCAACAGACATACCTTCAAGGTCTGCTATAGATAATAATTCAGCAACATTGTGCTTTATTTTCTCTGCCCAACCACTACCTTCAAACTTGTCTATCGCTCCTTGACTTAATGCTGCAGCACTTGAACCAGCAGAGAATATCAGTAGGCCAGCACCAATAGTAGCTAAAGTAGCAAAAACTTCTGCAGCTGCAAATTCATCTGCGTCTAACCTAGAAATTCCTAATAAATCATCAACATTCTGTACTATCTTCTTACCATCCATACTTTCTATGGTCTTAATTAAGAATGCACTTGAAGCGAATACTGCAGCAACACCTACGGCAGCTGCTCCAACTCCAAGTCCTGCGCCGCCTAGCATTTTCATAAATCCGCCACTACCACCACCACTACTACTAGAACCACCTTCTTGTGGGATACCTGATGAGCGCATTTCTCTTAATTCATCTCTGATTTCTTCAAAGATGCTCGATCTTTCGCTAGCTTTTTCTTCGTCACCAAGTTTATTAGCATTCATTGTCTCAAAGAAATTATCAAAACCAGTATTAACCCTATCACTCATATCCAAAGAAGCTTGTTGGATCTTCTTCATTTCTAATAGATGACGTCTAGTATTTCTACCATCTCGCTCGATCTCGGATGTGGCACGATTATTTTCTGCCATAAGTTCAACAAGTTGTTCTAAACTTCCGCCGGATTCTGGTGGTGTAGGATTATCTTTCATGTGTTATTCCTATTTCTTATTAAAGGCCTGTGCACCAAAGAATGCTGCAACAATACCTGCTACGGCAACAAAGTATGTCGGTGCCATATCGCCTAAAGTTTTTTGTGCTTGATCCAAACCAACTATTGATGCAACTACAACGGCGAAGGGGTATAGTAACATACCTCCAAGAGCAAACCACGCCATCTTTCTCTGCGCGTCTCTCATGGCATCTTGGTCGTCAAGTTCCTTTCTCTTAAATTCTAAGTACATTTCTTGTTCTGCCTTAGATACTTTACCATCGCCATTGGTATCGGCCGGGTGATGACCGCTACTTTTAATTTCTTCTTCCATTACATCCCCTTATATCCACCACTTTTGGATTTATGTTTTAAATTTTCGTCTTCTATATGTTGTTTTAGTAGAGCAACATATATCTGCCTCTCCCATGGTATCATACTTTCTAGTTCAGTTAAACTATATTGATGATGTTGCATTAATGCGAAGTTGGTTTGATAAAAGTTTTCCAAACTCTCATGTGAGAGGCCTATGAAAAAAAACTATTAAGTCCTTTTAACTCTACCTCATTTTCTAAACCGCACTTCTTACATTTAAATACATCACTATATGCTACACTAGGGCTATCCTGGAAAAATGCTTGAACTAATTTAAACTGTTCAGAGCTTAAATTCTCAATAAATTCTACCAAGTCAGACCTCTTTTCATTCTTTGCATTATATACGTTTTCATTATCAAAAATACTTTCAATACAATCAACAATTAAGTCCATTATACCCTGTACTGATTCTATATTTTCGGGATTAAGTTTCCCTATAACTTCAGCTGTAGGATACTTCATCTTAATACCAATACCTTCTGATCCTCCGAATAGTATAGTATTATTTGAATCTTCAGGTTTTAGAACCTTAATATCATCAATATTAATTGATAATGGATTCATAGTACCGCATTCTTCATCTTTACATTTAATTTGAATTTTCATTTCTTCTCCAACTGATTTTGCTCTCAGTTGTAAGAATAACATTTCAACATCAAATACTGTAAGTTCATCCATTGATTTTAAATCGTAACAAGTCTGGATGATACTTCTTACTGCTTCACTTATCTGTACTGGATCATTTGATTCCAATGCAATCATTAATACCTTTTCTTCTTTTACCAAGTAAGGTCTCATATTTAACTTTTCCCCAGTAGACGGTAGTTCAACCGTATAGTGAGGAACACTCATTTTTGGCAATGCCATTATATTCTCCTAATAATATTATAATATACCTGAAATAGCGCTTCTTAAACCTGATAAGGTAGAAGATAATGGTCCTTCTGGTACATAATTATCGTAACTAAATGTTACAGTCATTTTCTGGACAGCACTTTCACTATTATTGTCCAGAGTAATTCCAGCGACAGTGGTAGGAAAAGCATTTTCTAACCTAACACCATATACTGGAATATCTTTACTATTCAGTTGCTGTATTACAACATCCGAAGTAAAATCTTTTTTAAATTTTGCGGTAAATTTCTTATCATCAAATACTTGTTCCATCCAATTATCAAACATTGTTTTCATATAATAATCATTGGTTAATAAAAACGTACACGTAACATCTTCATTTATAAACGAGTACGGTATCTTTACTGCTTGTTTTTCTGCAGTATAATCTAAAGTAGTTATTTGTCGTCCAGGGATTGTTACATTCTCACATAACATAGATATATCTCTTGGGTCATTAATCATTGATTTAAGACCACCACCAGAAATAAGTGCACCTACAATGCCAGCGCCGCTAAGTAATGAACCTTGGGGTGGTGTAAAGATAACTTGAAATCTATTCTGTTTTGCTACACCGCCTCTTTTACCTATCATACTTGTTAACTTATCTATTGACATATGTTATTTCCCGCCTTGGTATACTTTTCTTGAATCTGCCCAGACGGATCTAGAGCTCTTCTTCTTAAACTGTTGTATTGGTAGATATATAGCTGTTTCCCAATCTGTCATAGGTACTCTTGACATTTGTGATTTTACATTGGGCATTAAATATCGTTTAAAACATGGCTCGTATTCTTTATACTTTTTTACACCTTGTAACATATCATATCGTAATCTAGCCAAACGACTATCTGGTTTTAATTCTTTTGGCGCCAATTTAAATAACTCATTAAGTAATCTTGCTCGAGCAACGGGGTTCACATAATGGAGATTTAATCCATAAAAACCGCCTGGTGCTGGACCAACTACAATAGTTAATGGAAATTTATCGTAATATGGTAGAGTATCTTTTGTCTTTGGGTCATAGAAATACATGACCATGTCGCCTACAAGTACCTTATTGCGCTTTTCTAAGGCGTCATCTTTTAGTAACTTTGAACGGGATGGTATAGATAGTTCTTTTACCTTACTAGCAAACCACTCTTCGGACTTAGGAGTCCTTGATCGGATTCCTGCCCTGAACGCAGCTGCACTGATTGTGTCGAATATTGATGCCATATAACTATTTATATTAACCTTTCAAGAGCTTTATACCAAGATTTGATAAAGTATCCTCTGTCCATACTTGAAATTTCCAACCTTTATGATCTGCATACTGTTGTGCTGCAGTCCACTTAGATGTATTCTTTATATAAGTGGTAACCTCATTAATATATCTTTTAGTCTTACGAGTACCCTTTTTAGGTGGCATTGTTTCTTTCTTTGGTTTAATTTCAACCAAAATAATATCTTTATTATCCAACTCAATTAAAAGGTCTACATAGTACCGATGTAATTTATTATCGGTTTTGCACTTATAGGGGACAACAATCTCTTCACTGTTCCACTTCTTTACTTTAGGGTTAGACTCGCACCACCTAAATGCTTGCCTTTCCCATAAAGAACGATATACTACTTTACTAGCATCACCCAAATACTTTTGTTTGTTCTTAATTGTATATTTCCCTTTATAAGCCATTATAAATACCTTTATAGTGTAAATTATTATTTATAAGGGCTAAGTATGTCAGATTCAGATAAAACCCAGACTGCAAATGCAGAAAATAGTGATGCAGAAAAAGGTAAAAAGAATGATATTTTTGTTTTTCCTGCAACTCTGCGGTCACAAGTAGAAGGCGGTGCAACTCATGTAAGATTTAAGGCGCTTGACGGAAAAGAAACCGGCGCAGTAGTTCATTTATTTGTCCCTCAAGGGGTTTCTATACCTGATGCTGCAGCATATACTACTATGGATCTAGGCCTATTAGGTGGAATATCTGCTTCAGGTAATTCTGTTATGGGTGGAGATAAAGCTGGTGGACTTACACAAGCAGATGTTGTAGGGCAAGCGTCATCTATTGGTACTATTGTTGGTGCTAAATTAGGACAAGCAGGAGCAGGTGCTGCTCTTGGTGGTATGAGTTCTTTAAGAGCAGGAGTTGCATCAAATCCATATACAGAGACACAATATACTGGTTCTAATATCCGATCTTTTGGTTTTACATTTAAATTAGTTTCAGAAAGTTCAGATGAAGCAGATACAGCACTTGCAATAGAAAATTTCTTTAGGGAGAGTATGTACCCAGAAGAATCTGGCCCTTTTACTTTAAAATATCCTGATAGATTTAAAATTGAATTTTATATTGGTGATAAAATTAATAAGTATATGCCATTTATAAACGAGTGCTATTTAGTATCATTTAATACCACATATAACTCTACTACTAATGCATTTCACAAAGATGGTCAACCAGTAGAGATTGATATTGCGGCCACGTTCCAAGAAACTAAGGCTTTAACTAGGAAAAATCTACATCCGGAAGAAGAACCTCAAAAAGAAAATCAAAACGATACAGAAGAAGGGGATAGCTAATGGCATTTTTTAAATTATTTCCAAAGATTGGATATGACTTAACAAACACGGGTGTATTACAGAATGTAGTTAATATTTACAGATCAGTAAGACCTTTACGTGAATTTGTAGATGATATTTCGGCATATAAATTTTATGAAATTAAAAACGGCGAAAGACCAGATATAGTTTCAGAAAGATTATATGGTACTCCAGATTATTACTGGACATTCTTTATTATTAATGAATATCTACACGATGGTCTTGCTTCCTGGCCTATGTCACAAGAAACTTTACAAGAATATATGACTACGGAGTATGACGGTTTTGCAATTACTACTCGTCCTATTATTAGAAGAAATACTGACCAACTTATTATAGACCACGAAAATTCTTTATCAGGTAGATTTACTTTAGGTGAAACTCTTACTGGTTCTGCTCAGAGTGCAACAGGTACTCTTACTAAAAAGATTGTAGATTTAAACCAACTTATAGTACAAGATGTGACAGGTTCATTTATTGGCGATCCAAATTCAGTACCGAATACAACAGAAGTTATTACAGGTGGCACTAGCGAAGATTCAGTAGATACTTACGAAGTATTTAAATACTTGGACGCACCATATCAATATTATATTGAGACAGATCCAGAAAAAAGAATAACAGATAATGGTGTTTTTATTATAGGTGGAACACCATCAAGTGATTTAAAATATATTTCCAATAGAGAACATATTGAAACTTCTAACGAAGAAAGATCAAATATGCGAGTTATTGCGCCAGAATATATCACACAATTCGTAGATAAATTTGAAGAATTGCTAAACAATGAGTAAGGTTAGAAATACTAGTCGATTAATTGGTACGGCGGGTGTTACACCTGGGTCGTATATACTACAATCTTGCAATATTACTGCAAGTGACGAAACTGTACTTGATATAAAGGAATTAATTGTAGAAATTATAATTACCGAAAGCATATATACAGTATCTTTAGATTGTGAATTAATAATTTTAGATGGTGTTAATTTATTTGAAGAAATGAAATTAAATGGCGATGAGAAAATTGAAATTCATATTAAGAGAACAGAATTAGATACAAAAAATACTGAAATGCATAAACATACTTTTTATGTATCAGAAGTATTAAATTTTTCCAGAAATAAGAATGGATCTTCTTCGTATAATATAAGAGGTGTATCAAAACACGCATATATTAGTAGTAGTAAGACTTTAAATGAATATAAAGAAGGTACTATTGGTGAAATAATCCATGCTATTTGTAAATCCGATTTAAAAATAAAAAAAATGGATATTAATAAAGGGACTTATCAGAATGTATCATGTATTATTCCAAAACTTAGGCCATTGGCAGCAATTAATTGGTTAAACAGTAATGCATTTACAACAACTGGTGCACCATTTTATTTTTATGAAACATTAAAGAGTAAGGTTAAATATAAATCATATGAGGATTTTGTAGATTCCGCAGATGAAGGCCTAGACACTCGTGAATATATTCATTCACCAGTACAACAATTTAAAATCGGTACTAAAGAATATTTTGCAGAACAGTCCAGAAGAATCAGGAAATTATCATCAGAATTAAATCTATCTAAGTTTATAGCAATAAACGAAGGTGCTTATGCATCTACAACAAAAAGTATTGATATATCTACTAAAGATTATAAACCTAAAAAAGAATACTTTTATGGTGGTATAAAAAAATTAAATAATAATGATCCTTTTCCAAAAAGAAATAATAATGATCAGTATGATGGTAAAGAAATCAATAAAATTTCTAATGGTAAAAATTATTTTCTCTCCTTAAATTCTAAAGCATTCTCTAATGCTAATTTTCATGCACCTGCACTAGATAGTATTGGTAAATGTCAGTCTTATCTATCTACGGAAGATACTTTATCACATGATATTTTAATACCAGGTAATTTTAACTTAGAAGTTGGCCAAGTTTTAAAACTGACCGTAAATAAAACTGGAGCAGAAGATAATATATCAAGTCCGATAGATAAAATGCAATCAGGAAAATATTTAATTACAACTATTATTCATAAATTTGCAGATGAATATACTCAAAATGTTGAAATAAAAACTAATTCATTTAATGCAGATCTTACTGATATTATAAAGGTGGAAGGTGAAAAGGATGGTAAAGAGGTAAGTGTATAATGAAAAAAGATGAATTTATAGGTGGTCAGTTTGAATGGTTTACGGGAATTGTAAAAGATATTGACGACCCTGATAATTTAAACAGAGTAAAGGTTCATTGTCTAGGTTTTTATGATGGCGTGACTAAAGATGCTAATCTACCATGGGCAACTGTTATGATGCCAACAACTTCTGCGTCTATAAAGGGTAACGGTGGTAATCATCATTTAGAGATCGGTTCATGGGTCGTAGGGTTCTTTAGAGATGGGCCTAGTGCACAAGATCCTATAGTAATGGGTTCTATTGCAACACAAACAGATGGAACACAAGATATTCCTACTGATGCATCAGTTGATAATAAAGTTTATAAATCCAAATCAGGCCACTTAATCGAAATTGATAATAGTGATGGTGAAGAAAGAATAAACATGAAACACAAATCTGGCTCAAGAATTACTTTTAATGCTGATGGCACCATTAGTGTCTTCGCACCTAATATTAAATTGAATGCATAATGACAGCTGTTACTATAACAATACCATGTGAAGGTTCTTTACTACCCAAACCAGCCGATCTCACTAATATATTTAATCAGATTGCTAATTCTATAGCAACACTTGAAATACAAGGGTTACCAGACGAAGCGCAGAAGATACGAGATATTTTAGACGATATTGAATCACTCTTAGGTAATTTTCCTATATCAATTTCTGAACCAGTATTTGGTTCATTGGATATTCCAGAAGTAGAATGGGAAAAAAGAATTAATGCGATGATAGAAGAATATCATCTTTTTATTCAGGCCAAATTTATGGAGATTATTGATACTGTATTGCCAATATCTTTTTCAATACCAGTACCGCCTTTTGGTATTAATGTAGATGTAGTGCAGTTATTTTCTGATCCTACTTATAAAGATACCATTAAACAACAATTTGTGGATGAAGTAGAAACATTCTACCCTATGTTACCTGATATTTATAAGTCATTCGATGGTACTTATGGTTTAGAATCCGCAGATATGAAGGCAGAGGCTATTTGGGAATATGTAATGACTCAATTAAATAAAGGAGCATTAGGTATTTTACATGGCGCATTCGGCGGATTGATAGACAAGTTTGATGAAATATGGAAAGCATTAGGATTACCTGCTCTCCCAGGGTTGACAAATTTGGATGTAGAACAGATAATAACCGACGCCATTCAATCATTAGAAGATCAGATTAAATCTGCACCTGATGATTTAAAAGAAGAATTACGAAAACAAGCAATAGCACAACTAGAATCTATATCTATTGTAGGATATACTCTTATGGACTTATTAGGGGGTGAACCTAATGACTTTGTAGAGAGTATGGAAAGAAAGATGGATAGATTTAAACGAAGACTAAAGAACTTCGGCGAAGAATGGCCTAAATATCTTATACAAGAATGGATGCAATTAGTACAGAAATTCTTTAAGGCTATTGGACTTGGTTCATTAATAGACTGGATAACATTTACTTTCTGCGACTTTTTAAAATTAATTGGTCTACCTACGAGTATTACACTTAGTACTGATCTTATTATAGAATCTGTTATTGGTGCTACTGCAGTATCTTTACCCTCGCTCTCCGCAGTTGCGACAGACATGAGTGGTGTGTATGAATTTACAACAGAAGAAAACAAAATAGAATATAGTCCTGCAAGAGATTTACCTATCACTCCTGATTCAGGGCCATGGTCTGTTATACTTGACAATGTTAAATTAACAGAAACTACGGATTATACATGGGATGGTGCAGAATTATCTCTAGTTTTACAACCTTTACCCAATAAGAAATTACTAATCATAGAATAAAAAGGTATAAATACTAATATGGCAACTACAGGATCACCTAAAATACTCTCCGATAAAAGTATTATTGGAAATGTAAAGAAAGCAAAAGTAACCTCCAGGGTAAAAGGTTGGAGAGATTTAGACTTGTCTTTAACTTTACACCCCATTAGAGGAGATATTGTTCCTTTAAAAGATGATGCAGCAATTAAAAATTCAGTTAAAAATTTATTAATTACGAATTTTTATGAAAGACCTTTTAATGATGATATAGGTGCTAATTTAAGGGCACTACTCTTTGAACCTGCAGATACAATCACTAAGATTTCTCTAAGAGAAAACATTAGAAGAGTGATTAATAAATATGAAAAAAGAGTAATACTGCAAAACATTGATATAAAAGATATTGATAACTCATATAATATTACAGTAGTATTTAAAATAAAAGAATTCGATACCAACGAATCTGTTGAAATCGTATTAAGAAGGTTGAGGTAACCCATGGCGAGTAACTTAAATGTAACGGAACTTGATTTCGATCAGATTAAACAGAATTTAAAAAATTATTTAAAAACTCAATCGGAATTTAATGATTATAATTTTGAGGGTTCAGGCCTAAGTACATTACTTGATGTACTTGCTTATAATACTCATTATAATGCTCTAGCTGCTCACTTTTCTCTAAATGAAGCATTCTTGGACTCTGCACAAATTCGTGGTAATGTAGTCACAAGAGCTAAACTTTTGGGTTATGTGCCTCGATCAGTTCTTGCACCAAGAGCACAAGTTAATATTACCATAGATGTAACCAATGAAGTAAGTACATTACCAAATACATTAACTATGGCCAGAGGTACTAAATTAGGAACTACAGTAGGTTCAGAACAATATCAATATGTAACATTAGAAACTCAAAGTGCAGAATTAACAGTAGATACTACCGTAGCTCCTAATACTAAGAAATATAATTTCACTGCAGTAAATATTGCTCAAGGGTATTACAAGTCTCTTAGATATAGAGTCGATAACGATATTGAAAACCAAAAATTCCAATTATCAGATGAAGACGCGGATACAAGTACTTTAAGAGTAAGAGTCCAAGAAAACTCAGAATCTTCATCATATGATATATACACCCGTTTTGAAACTCTACTAGGTGTTGATGCTACTTCTAAAGTGTTTTACTTACAAGAAAATGCTGGTAATTATTATGAAATTTATTTCGGCGATGGTGTTACTGGTAGAAAACCAAATAATAATAATATTATTACCTTAGATTATGTTTATACTGATGGTGCTGAATCAAATGGTGCTAATGTATTTACTATGTCTGATTCAGTAGGCGGTTTTGGTAATTCAGTAGTAACTACATTAACTGCAGCTGCTGGTGGTGTTGAACAAGAAACTTCTGAATCTATCCGATTCAATGCTCCTCTGACATTTACATCACAGAATAGGGCGGTAACATCAGATGATTATAGAGCTATTATTCAAAGAGAATTTACAAATATATCATCCATCTCTTGTTGGGGCGGTGAAGATAACGATCCGCCAGATTATGGCCAGGCTTATATTTCTATTAAACCTCTTATTGCAGAAACACTAACTCAAGCAGAAAAGGATAAGATTACTGGTACTATTCTTAAAGGTAAGAACGTAGTATCTATTACACCACAAATTGTAGATCCTAATTATACTTACTTGGAACTAGATGTATTCTTTAAGTATAACCCAAACCTTACAGATAGAACTGCGGTAGAATTGACTTCTGTTGTAAGAGATACAATTTCAGATTATAACTTTAATAACCTTAATAAGTTTGATGGTGTATTTAGACACTCACAACTGTTAAAATTAATTGATTCTGCTGACCCTGCGATTCAGAACTCGACAGTACGTCCATATATGTTTATGAATATTTCACCTTCTACTACCGAAGGAGCTAATAATTTTCAATTATCCTTTACATCACCTTTCTATAAGTCTGGTGCATCTACAGCATTTATTTTAACTTCGACTCCATTTAAACTTGCATATTCCAATAGTATAGAACATTACTTTGGAGATATTCAAATTGCAGGATCTGTTAACAGACAGGTTATCATTTATAAGATTGTAAGTGGAGAGAATGTAACTGTTATAAACGATGCTGGTATTTTAGATCCAGATAAAGGAACTATTACTCTCAATAACTTTACCACTTATGATACTACCGATATTAGAGTTACTGTAACTCCAGATTCTTTGGATTTAGCTCCGAAAAGAGATCAGTTAATTGCTATTGATGCATTGAGAGTTAATATTACACCTAGTGTTGATACAATATCAGTATCTGGTTCTACAGGAACAATTAACTATACCACGCCGTCGAGATTAAGATAATGAGTCAAAAAGACAAGCAGCATTATTCAAATGATATAGTATCCCCAGGATATATTGAATCTACTGCGTCTACAACACGAAAAAGTAAAGAAAAACTGCGTGTTGAACAATTAATACCTTCAGAAATTATAGACAATGCTGATGGTATTAAACAATTATTGGAAGCGTATTATACGTTTATGAATTTAGATGAATTCATCTATTCAGAAAATGAAGACTTCCAAGATATTGTATTGGATGGAAAGGCAGTATTTAGAATATCAGATCCTAAAAACGAAAATGATGAATTCTTTACGGATGAAACAGGTGCGGATTCGTCTATGACAGTGACAGCTCCTGATGGTACTGTTACCATTATCCCTCTTAATGATATTAATGTAAATATATCTAATGGTAACGAGCTACCCGGATCATTGGCGCTTCTTACATCAGAAGTTGGTAAAACTTTCCAGGTAGATAATCTTTCTACTCATAATGGTTCAACTGCTAAATTAAATACACCGATAAAACACTGGATCGGTCCTGGGCCATCTCACGTTTTAAATAATATTGAACGTGCAATGGACATTGATAATAACTCTCAAGCCTTTTTGGAATTAATGCAGAAAGAAATTGCATCAGTAATACCAAGAGACATTACAGTTAATAAAAGAAATCTATATAAGAACATTGTGGACTACTATAAAGTAAGAGGTTCTGCAGATTCTATTGAAATCTTTTTCCGACTACTCTTTAATGATGAAGTGGAAGTACAGTATCCATGGGATAAAACATTAATCCCTTCATCTGGTAATTGGGACGTTAATCCTTCGCTACCGAGAGGTGGCCAGTATCTTGATAATAAAGGCCAGTTATCTAATGTTATTAAGATTCAGGATTCTTTAAGGTACCAAAAATTCTCATACCTAATTAGAACAGGACAAAACGTATCTACTTGGGAAAATGTATTTAACAGATTAGTACACCCGGCTGGATTTAAATTCTTTGGTGAAATTCTTATTATTATGGAATTAACTAAAGCTATTTTAGGGGAAGATACACAAGAAGGTGATACTTTATACCGTAAAGTATTATCTGCAATGCCAGAAAGACAACCAGGTGCAATTGGTATTGAAGATTTACCAATACTAGTAGAAATGTTTGCTTCAATTTTCTTACCTTCTATTGATAGTAGAATACACAGAAGTGGTACTATTAGTGTTCCTAATTCTAAACTTACTAATGGTGTAATTACAACTGTTACTATGACAAATACAGGCAGTGGTTATTTAACTGCTCCAACAGTTAATACTGCGGATACTGGTGTTCCTGCTGGATTTACTTCGGGTACATTTACCCCTATTGTATCTAATGGATCAGTAACAAGTGTTACTATTGTAAACGGCGGTAAAGATTATAATATCCCAGGAATTACTTTTTCTGCTCCACCGGCTCATGAGTTCGATGGTAGTGATGATGAATCAGTCGGAGTAGGTATTGTTAATATTGTAGATAATACAATTAAATTAACTGCTGAACAGGCAGCATCCCTACCAGTCGGTAGTCCAGTAACATATAATTCTGGTGGTGGTACTTCTATTGGTGGTTTAGTAAGCGGCGGTTCTTACTTTATTATGTCTAATGTTTCAAATGAAGTAACACTACAAAGTGTTTTAGGTGGTGCTCAGACAGATATAACAAGTGTGGGTTCTGGTACTTCACACTCATTAACAGGCGCCACTGCTACAGCAATTGCTGTTAAAACAGACGGTATACTTACTGGCATTGAAATAAGTAATACTGGATTTGGTTATACTTCTGCACCTACAATATCATTTAATGGAACTGCGATCTCGGGGCAATCTTTAGTTGCCCCAAGTGTTACTATTGGTATTGATGCTCTTGGAAGATTAGATATTGATAATATAACAATTAATAGTGGCGGTAGTGGTTATCAACAGATATTCGGCTTTGTGGCCGCAAATACCAATAATAGTAAACTTGCTTATATAGAATTAGCAGGCCTTGCTGATAAAAATTATAGAACTGCTCCGACAATTATTATTTCAGAACCTACTGCTAAAGATGCTGATGGTGTTCTTCTAAGTACTAACATACAAGCAACTGCACAATTTACACTTAATTCTGATGGAGAAATATCAGGATATAATATAACTAACCCTGGATCTGGGTATACACAAGATCCTATTTTAAGAATTGACTCTAATTCTAATAATGAAATTAGAGCTAAGGATATTAAACCAATTCTTATACTTCTACTTAATCATCTATCTGATAGGTCTAAGACTCAACCGCAGAATAATTATTTTAATCTGAAAGGTGATACTTACCTTAATAGTAGTAAGAAGTTCGACTTTAATGAGAGAATAGAAGAATTTGGCGACGTACAAATTCAAAGTACCGCCACAACTAATATAAATAAATATAACGTGAATTCGTTTATTCATACTAATTAATAGGAAACATAAAAATGACTGCTATAGTAACATCAAATTTTAGGGTAGTAAATGCCGAAAATTTTAAAGAAGATGTGGCTGATGCTAATACCAGTGTATATGTTGGAATCGGAAAACCTGATGTTTGGTCTTTAACCACATCAGATACTACTGATACAACACCATTCACACCAGTTGATGCGTTAGACTCATTAGGAGAGGCGTACCAAAATATGATTGGTATGAAATTAATCGGAGCTGCGGATATTTCACACGTTGTTCCAAGATATACTTGGGCGACAGATACAAGTTATCATGCATGGGATTCAGATGATGGCTCGATCTTTGATAAAAAGTTCTATATCGTCACTAATGAATTTAAGGTATACAAGTGTATTAAAGCAGGTGGTTCAGTATCTACTATTCAACCAACTCAAACACTTACAGATCCAACTGCAGAATCTGATGGTTACATTTGGAAATATATGTATACAATTTCAGTTGCAGACGCGGAGAAATTCTTAACTACATCATACATGCCAGTTAAGAATGTTCCTTTTAATGACCCTAATACGGGTAATCCTTGGGCATCAGATGCAGCAGCAGAAGCTGCTCTATCAGAAGCAGATTATGCACAGTATCTTAACCAAAAGGCATCACTTAATTCAGTCACTGCAGCCGGTATTGAAAGAATTGAAGTCACTGATGGTGGTACTTACTCATCTACGCCGACTGTTACTATTTCTGGTGACGGAACCGGTGCTACTGCTACTGCAGTTATGAGTGGATCTGGTTCGAACCAAGCAGTTGCTAGTATTACTATTACTAATAAAGGAACTAATTACACTGTAGCAAATATTACATTCGCTTCAGGTGATGCAGCTGCTCGAGCAGTTATTGCTCCAGAACAAGGCCATGGTGTTAGTCCAGTAAAAGAATTGGGTGCATTTTTCATCGGCTTAAATAGTCAACTTACTGGTACTGAAAATAATGATCTTACCGTGGGTAACGACTTTAGACAAGTAACACTTATCAGAAATCCAAAAGTTTACGGGCCTGGTGCAGTAGCAACAGCATCTACTCTTAAAGCTCTTAAATCATTAGACTTTACTTCTGGAGTTACAGTTACTAATTACTTAGTTGATGAGTTACTAGTAGGCCAAACATCAGGTGCACAAGCATATGCAGTAGAACTTGATGGTGGTACAGGTTATATTTACTATCATCAAAATTCTAAAACAGGTTATAAACCATTTCAAAATGGTGAAAATATTACTGGACAAACCTCGTCAACTACTGGACAATTAGAAAGTAATAATGCCCTTCGTAACCCAGAAGTTCATCCAGGTACTGGTGATATTATGTTCTTGGAGAATAGAAATCCAATTAATAGAACAACTACGCAGATCGAAGACATTAAAGTTATTATCGAATTCTAATATACATAGTTAGTATATTAAATAAAAGAGAAAGGACAATATGAGCACAACGACAATCAAAAACTATTCTATAGCACCGTACTATGATGACTTTGATGAAACAAAGAATTTTCATAGGATCCTATATCGCCCTGGTTATGCAGTTCAAGCTAGAGAACTTACTCAAATGCAAACTGCAATGCAGGCTCAATTAGATAGATTTGGTCAATATGCATTTAAACATGGTTCTAGGGTTGTAGGTGGTAAAGTTACGGTTAATACTGAATATGACTTTATTAAAATTGATTCATCATTTGTGCATACTGTTGGCGGTACATTAAACAGTGATGGTTATCTTACAGAATTTGTAGGTACTACTATTACTGGTGCAGCTAATAGTGGAACTCCGATTACTGCTAAAGTTTTGGCGGTACTTCCTTCTGAAGGATCTGATCCTAATACACTATATATAAAATATTTAGGAAAAGGTGGTACAGGTAGAAACGTTTCAACTTTTGCTGCTGGTGAAGAATTTTCTTCTGATGGTTCTACTACATACTATGGTCAAGTTCAAAGTACTGGAACACCTACAGGTTTAGGTTCTAGTGCTAATATTGAAGAAGGTGTATATTTTCTTTCTGGTACTTTTGTTTATGTACCGGCGGGTTCTTTAATATTAGATAAGTATTCTAACACTCCATCTTATGTTATCGGTCTTAATGTATTAGAGACCATTATTGATACAGATACTGATGTTACTCTAAAAGATAATGCTCAAGGCACACCAAACGAAGCTGCTCCTGGCGCAACAAGATATAGAATCTCTACATCTCTTATAAAAGAATCATTAACTAATACAAATAGTGCTAATACTAATTATGTTACTTTATTAAGAATTGATAATGGAGCTTTACAAGTAGATAAAACAGATGCGACTAATGTTACAACTGAATTATCTAAAAGATTGGCTAGAAGAACATTTGAAGAATCCGGCAACTATGCTGTTAAACCATACCAATTGGATATTAAAGAACATTTAGATAATGGTTCTAATAATGGTTATGTTACTGCAAGTAATGGTGGTGACGCAGATAAATTAGCAATTGGTGTTGAACCTGGTGTTTCTTATGTACAAGGTTTTAGAAATGAAAACATTTCAACTAAATATCTTGTCATAGATAAACCTAGAGATGCAGCAGACGCTGTCAATATTGATGCTAATGCTAATGTCCCAACTCCTGTAGGTAATTATATTGTAATTAATACTCCAAACGGTGCACCGGATATATCCAACTTTACTCATATATTACTTAAAGATGCTCCAGCAGGAGGAGGAGCTACTGTAGGTACTGCTAGAGTAAGAGGGTTAGAATTTATTACTTCTGAGTGGAGATTATATCTATTTGATATTACTATGACTTCCGGTAATTTCTCAGCTGTAGAAAGTGTAACACAAACTCATTCTACTGGAATTACATTTAAGGCTGATGTTACAGCTACTACTGCTATTAGATATGATATTGGTAATAATGGGTTGGTGTTTAAGATGCCATATGCCGCTATCAAGACTTTATTTAATCCTAATCCTAATGCAGGTGCATCTGCTAATACTACAGAATATACCGTTAAAAAAGATTTTTCAACAACAATTCAAAATAATGTTGCAACAATAGCACTTTCGGGCGCAGCAGACGGACACTTTACTAATATTAATACTGCTACATTTATTGCTGTTGGTACTGGTAACCTTATAACTCCAACATTTAATGGTGCTACACCGAGTGATGGCGCGACTTCTATGCAGTTTTCTGTAACAGGTGCTAACGGTACTGCAGTTAGAATTATTGCTGATGTTGAACGTGATGGTGGTGCTAAAGTTCAAAAAAATAAAACAAGAGATAATAATGAAGTTGCTTCAGGCGTAACTGCTAGTTCAGATGGGTCGTATTCATTAGGTAAAGCAGATATTATTAGAATTGTTTCTGTTGTAGATGCAACAGGAACTAATGTTACAGAAAGGTTTACTCTTGACAATGGTCAAAGAGATAACTATTACGATATAGGTAGAATTATCCGAAATGCGGATTCTTCTCCAGTATCTGGCGCACTCACAATTACATTCGATTATTATACTCACGGTGGTGGTGATTACTTCTCTGTGGATTCATATCCACCAGCAGACTATGATAGTATTCCTACATTTAGTGGTGCACAAGGTAGTCTCCAATTAAGAGATTGTATAGACTTTAGGCCAAGAAAAGGTGATGCTGCAAACGGCGGATCAACAGACTTTACGATTGCAAATGCTTCTATAAGTAGTCCACCAGACCCATCACATGCAATGTCAATGTATGTTCAATATTATATGCCCAGAGTTGATAAACTTTATATCACTAAAGAAGGTGAATTAAAAGTTGTTACTGGTGTACCATCGGATGACCCAAAAGCGCCGGCTGCACCGGACGATTCTATGGGACTCTATGATTTAAGATTAAACCCATATATATTTGATTTACAAGATGTAAATCCTAAACTGATTGACAATAAAAGATACACAATGCGAGACATTGGTGCTCTTGATAAAAGATTAAAAACTGTAGAGTATTATACATCACTGTCGCTTTTAGAGCAACAAGCATCAAATACACAATTATTTGATGGACAGTTTGAAAGAACCAAAAATGGTTTTGTAGTAGACGGATTCAGAGGCCACAATGTTGGTAAACCTTCTGATCCAGATTATCAAGCGTCGATTGATAAAGGCCAAGGTATTTTAAGACCTAAGTTTGATGAAAGAAGTGTTAATTTAGTACGTAAGCCAGGTGATACTGGCACGGTTGTGCAACATGCTTCATTGTGTGTATTACCACATACTATTAATAATTATATTAACCAACCATATTCGTCTATTGCTGTTAATGTTAATCCATATAATGTATTTTCTTGGAGCGGAACTGTTAAATTGTCACCAGAGTCTGACGAGTGGAAAGAAACCGATGTCAGACCTGATGTTATTATTAATGATGAAGGATTATATGACCAATTTGTGGCCATGGCAGAACAGACTGGTATTTTAGGTACTGTATGGAATGAGTGGGAAACTAACTGGACTGGTGTTGAGACTGATGTTTCTGTAACAGGTGCAGGTTTAGGTTGGGGTGGCTTTGATATTGGAATGGAAGACGGATTTAGACGTGGTGGTTGGGGACGAAGAGGTACAGGTGGTACTACAACTACTACTGCAACAACAGTTACTCAACAACAAGCTAGAACTGGACTTACAACATCTATTTCTGCAGATACAGTAAACAGAGAATTAGGATCAAAGGTTGTAGAAGTCAACTTTGTACCATTTATGAGATCAAGAAAGATTTTCTTTAAAGCAGAATTACTTAAACCTAATACTACATTATATCCATTCTTTAATGATATATCGGTATCGACTTTTTGTAGAGAAGAAACTTTCCAAGAATTTGCAGATAGAACAGACGTTGTAACTTATGAAGGAGCTACGACTCACCCAGCAGGAACTAGTGCATTAGTAACTAATGCCTCAGGAGTTGTTGAAGGTTCATTTGTTATTCCAAGAAATGATGTTCTTAAATTTAAAACTGGAACAAGAACATTTAAATTAACTGATTCTGCTACTAATAATGTTAATGATGGTAGTGAGACTACTTTTGCAGAAACACAATTTCATGCAGAAGGATTAATAGAATCAGTACAGAAAGAAATCTTATCAACTAAGGTTCCTAATTTTGTAACTACAGAATTAAATGCTGCAAGAACAATAACAGATACAAGTGTTCAAACTACCGTAGAGTGGATCGACCCTCTTGCACAAACAATGTTAATTGATACAGAAGGTGGAATATTCTGTAAAAATGTAGAGTTATTCTTTAAGAAAAAAGATGCAGGAATTCCAGTAAGAGTAAGTATACGATCAGTAGAAAATGGAACTCCAACTCAAAAGATTGTCCCAGGTGCAGACGCCGTAGTTTATCCGTCTAATGTAAATGTTAGTGATGATGCATCGGCTTCAACCACTATTACATTCGACCATCCAATTTATCTTGCTCAAAACCAAGAATATGCTTTAGTAATTATGGCACAAACAGATAATTATGAGTGTTGGGTTGCTGAGATGGGTGGATTTGATAAGACGAATCCTAATAATAGAATTACTAAACAACCATACGGCGGTGTATTCTTTACATCACAGAATGCTTCAACGTGGACACCAGAACAAAGTAGAGACCTTAAATTTAAATTGAATAAGTGCGTATTCTCTGGTTCAGGTGGTGAAATTAATTTGGTACATGATACTATTCCTGCGAGATTATTACCACTTAACTCTATGTTTTCTACTAGTGGTAGTGGTACTGTAAAAGTATTCCATAAAAACCACGGAATGCATCAGGACTCTGGTCATACATATCAGGTTGCTATTACCGGTGCGGTTGCATTTAACGGTCTTGCAGCAAATAATTTAAATGGTACTCATACTATTAGTAGTGTTACTCATGACACTTATGAATTTACTGCTGGTGGAAGTGATACTGCATCTGCTACTGGTTCAGGCGGTGGTTCTGTAATATACGCAACAGAAAATAGACAGATGGATGTATTAAGAGCTAATATTCAATCCCTTACAGTGCCAGGAACAGATATCAGATATTTCATGACTCCTTATAGTCCAACAGAAGTAGTACAACCTACTGGTGAGATTCTAGCTAATCAGAATATTACATTCGCTTCACCTAAAACTATTGCGTCTGCTACTAATTCTACAACAAAGACATTTAATATAAGATGTGTTATGACAACTGATAAGGATACTATTTCACCAATTATTGATATGAATAGAACATCTTTATTTACTATACAAAATAGAATTATTGATAATAGTGTAGGTAATGAATTATCTGCTACTGGCGGTAATCAGTTGGCAAGATACTTAACCAAGAAGATTGAACTAGCTGAAGAGGCTGATAAAATTGATATATATTTAAATGTTAATAGACCAAGATCTGCTAATGTTGATATATATTGGAGAGTAGTAGAAGGTGGTTCGGCAACAGATATAGAGACTGTTTCATGGTCAAACGTAATTATATCACAAGACCCACCAGTAATACCTATTAATGATAGTCCTTCAGGTTTTAAAGAGATACATTACAGTATTGATCCTGCAGGAAGTTTTGGTACTATGCAATTTAAGATAGTATTAAGATCCAGTAATAGTTCTACTGTGCCTTTAGTAAAAGATTTTAGAGCAATTGCGTCTACATAGGAAATATTATGCCAAGAACTAAAAAAATAAAAGATAATCCTGATTTAGTTAAAGATACTGTTACTCAAGCAGTTATAAATACTAATAGTAATGCGATACATGCAAGAAGAAATCAGATTGCGGCTAATAAAGCTAGAGAAGAGGAATTTAGCCAAATGAAAAATGATATCGCTGAAATTAAATCTTTGTTAACACAATTAGGTAAGAAATAATGGCCAATAAAGAAACTAGAATATTTAAGTCCAATACTTTTGAGGAATTTAGACAGAAGACCAACGAAGTATCTTTACACTTAGGTGATAATGAACAATTAAATGTATCACTTACTGATAAAACATTTGATTTTGCTAATGTCTCTGCAGGTGATATATTTTTTGGTGCTGAAGATAATAACAGTAAAATAGTACAATTTAATATTAAAACGGAAGAAACACTGGATAATACCGGTGGTTATATTATTCTTACAGGTTCTCCATCTCTGACAGGTTTTGTTGCAGATGCTACTCTTACTCAACCAGGATCCGGTGGGTATTCTGCTACTATAGTTAGTGTAAGTACAGATAAGATTTTAGTAAAAAATTCAAGTGGTGTTTTTAATTCTACTCAAAATTTATTAGTAGGTTCGGATAGTATACCTAATGCTAATGTAGTAAGAATTATATCAGAAGCATATAACGTAGGTGTTGTAAGGGTTTATATTAATGGAACAGAAATAAACCAAAACCTTGATGCTGGTGGTTTCCATGTGCCTAATTATTCTGCAAATATTCCATTACTTAACTCACCAACAGTAACAGCGTTTACTGAAGGTTCTACAGTTTATCAAGGTACTAACTTAGCAAATGCAACATTCAGTGGTACAGTATTAAGTGCTTCTGCAACTGATCTTAAATTAAAAAATCATACTGGATCGTTTAATGCTTCTGCAGTAATTAAAATAGACGGATCCAGTTCTACTATTACTGGTGCTAATCATCAGGATATTTCTAATAAAGATACTACTATCGGTAATGCGATTGTATTAAATACTCCCGCAACACTCAATGATGATATTAAAGTATATTCACCCAGTCTAGTAGATGCTGTTAATGAATTACAAGATGATGTGGGTATTACTGAGAATCTTACAACAGTATCAGGTAATCTTGTAGGTGCTGTAAATGAAATTGAAGCAGTATTCGATGCATCAACACATGAAATTAGTGCAGGATCGAACGCATTCAATGTAACATCGGGAACATTTACCGTTGATTCAAGTGATGATATTATTTTAGATGCTGATGGATCTGACGTTGTTCTAAAAGATGCTGGTGTTCAATACGGTTCATTAACAAATAGTAGTGGTAATATAGTTGTTAAATCTGGTTCTACTACAATGCTTACTGGTAATGGCGCAAATGCTATATTTGCAAATAATGTAACAGTAACACAAGATGTGGATGTTGACAGAAATTTAAATGTTGACGGTGCAACAACTCTTAATGGGACTACTATTGATGGAAACCTAGATTTAAATGGTTCGGTCGATGTTTCAACCAATGCAACAGTCCATGGTAATTTGGATGTTGATGGTGCAACAACCCTAGACGGAACAACAATAGATGGTAACCTAGACCTTAACGGAAATGTGGATGTTTCTGGCACATCTGATTTACATGGTGCTGTAGAAATGAACAGTACCTTGGGTGTAGATGGAAACTTTAGAGTAGGTTCAGACAAATTTAATGTAACGGCTTCTAGTGGTAATACCCAGATTGATGGAACTTTAGAAGTTGATGGTACTGCTGGAATTGATGGAAATCTAAGAGTAGGTGCTGATAAATTTAATGTAACAGCTTCAACAGGTAATACACAAATTGATGGGGCATTAAATGTAGATGGAAGCACTACATTAAATGGTACAACCCTTGATGGTGATTTAGACTTAAATGGTAATGCAGATATTTCTACTAACCTAACTGTTGGTGGTGTAGTTGATATTGGTACTCTTAATGCTAAATTTACTAATACAAATAACGTAAAACTTGCTCTTAACGAATTACACGATGAATTAGGTAATGCAGTAATTACTGGTTCCGGAACTCCAGCGGCAGGACAAAGTAATATTACTAATGCCGTAAATGCAATTGATGCAGAAATCGGTTCTACAAGTTATATTGGTTCTAGTATTTCATTTGCATTAGATGCGGCACAAGATTATATAGGAACATATAATAATACAGTATCATCTACTATTACAGGTGCTCTTAACCAATTACATACGGAAGTAGGTACACTATCACTTAACACTACTGCTACCAATTTAACGTCTGCAGTAAATGAATTACACGGAGAGATAAATTCTAACGATACTGATATCGGTAACTTGATGACACTTATTGATGGTGCATCTACAGTCGATTCTAGTATTACGTTTACAGGACTAGCAGGAACCAATATAAAATCTGCAATTCAGGAATTGGCATCTGAAAAATTAGACCTTAACACTGGCGGTACTACTGGAGCATTGGCTCGAATTAATGCTGGTACTGATTCAATACAAAATATTATAAGTAGACTTAATCTTAGTGGTAATGTAGTATTCCAAAATGGTGGTACGAATGCAAATAAAATGACATTCAACACAGGTACTACCTTAGACCTAAGTAATGCAACTTTACTTCTACCAGGTGCTGCCTCAAGTGTCAACATATTTGGAGTTAGTTTCCTAAAGGTCGATGGTAATATAGAAGACCCTATGGGTTTCAGTGTCGACAGAGACCATGTAACTCAATCAAATACTGAAACAGTAAGTTTACAGTGGCACGAAAATCATTCTGAAACAGATCCTGCAAGAGGTTGGCAATTAGTCGGTCTTAATGATTCAGGTAATGCCAATACTGCTGATGTAGTCACATTCTATAATGCAAAAGAATTAATTGCAAATAATACAGAATCTGGTATCAATGTTACTTGGGATTCAATTAATCAAAACTTTGACTTTGACGTAATAAACCATAGACTCACATTTACTGGTGATGTTACTGGTTCTGGCATTATATATGATAGTAATACCGTCGATGCTGGTGGTGTCTTAAATCAGAGTATTGCGTTAACAGTGCAACCTAATTCAGTTGCACTTACTACTGATACTACCGGTGATTATGTTAGAACAGTAAATGGTACTACTAATCAGATTACAGTAAGTGGTGCTGGTACTGAAGGTAGAGCAGCAACCCTTTCTATTCCTACTGACTTTAGAATGCCTGGAACAGCAAAGGTATTAAGTACAACAGGTGCTTCATCTGCAACAACAGGGGCTCTTACAGTTGCTGGTGGTGTGGGTATTGGTGAAGATTTATATATTGCTGGTAACCTTTATGTAGAAGGTACTAGAACAGAACTTAATGTAACCACACTCGAAGTTGAAGACACATTAATTCTTGCAGGTAATAACCTTTCATCAGAACCTTCAAGTGGCGGATTTGGTATTGAAACTGGACCTATTACAAGTCCAAGTGGTGTTGCTTCAGGAGTTACGGGTGCACATAGTATTGTATATAACTATGGTACTGATAGATGGGAAGCAGACGGTTCTCTTATTCTTTCAGAAGCAACTTTAGGATCACCTACTATTGAAGGTAATACTTTCGGTGCTTCTAATAATTTAGACTTTAGTGCAGGAACTGGTATATCGGTTACTACTACCACAACTGGTAATGATATAGATGTAGTTATCACCAATAATGATAAAGGTTCTGATCAAGCAATTTTTAAGAACTTTGCTGCAGGAACCGGTGGTACAGCAACTGCTAATACTAATAACGATACATTAACATTAGCTGGTGGTAGTCAGATTAATACAACAAGAGCCGGTGATACTATTACCATTGACCATGCTAATACATCTACCTTAGACGGTACTACCGGTCAGGCAGGTGATGAAGATGGTACTTATATTAAGTCAGTCACAGTTGATTCTAACGGTCATATGACTGGTGTAACATATGATGTCTTTGATAACAGATATGACAACTATGGCAGTTGGTCTGCTACCGATGGAGATGGCACAACTTATACACTAACTTCTGGGGATACACTTACATTCGCAGAAGGCACTGGTATTGATGTCAACTTCACTGCTGATGATGAATTAACCTTTAAAAATACCGACAAAGGAAGTGATCAAGCAATTTTTAAGAACTTTGGTGCAGGATCCGGTGGTACAGCAACTGCTAATACTAATAACGATACTCTTACAATTTCTGGTGGGACTGCTCTTTCTAGTGTAAGAAGTGGAGACACAATTACAATTAATCACAGTTCTGTTGGTGCAGCTAGTGTAAATAATAGCGGCGTTACATTCATTCAGGATTTAACAATAGACGATAACGGGCACGTAACCGACACTGCATCTGCTACAGTACCTACTCCAGGTGATGGTACAGTTACAGTAGAGGCAGGTACATTATTACATCTATCCGCTAATCAAGACGGTATCTTTACAATGAATCAGGAAGGTGATGATGATATAACAATTAACCATAGTGACGTAACCAGAACTGATACCACTTCTGCAGCTACTCCAGGCTATGCAGGTACATTTACAGCAGTTGATAGTGTCACAACTAGTGACCAAGGTCACTTATCTGCAATTAATTTAAAAACTGTAACTATGCCAAGTGCCCAGACTTTACCTACTGTAAATGATGGAACTGTCAGTCTTGTAGGTGGTGTTGCACTTCATATTAATGAGACTGACAAATCCTTTAGTATGAATCAGAGTGATGCTCAGACTATTACTTTTGATCATGATAACATATCCAGAACTGATGCCACTTCTACAGCTGCTCCAGGCTATGCAGGCACATTTACAGCAGTTGACAGTGTCACATCTAATGCTCAAGGTCACATAACTGCTGTAAATGTAAAAACTGTAACTATGCCAAGTACCCAATCATCAGTATCAGGTAATGCTGGATCTGCAACAATCCTTGAAACTGCCAGAAACTTCTCGATTGGAGGAGATATTACAGCTACCGCAGTAAGTTTTGATGGTAGTGGTGCTGTCGCATTAACTGCATCTATTGATGCTAATGTTGTAAGTAATACTGAACTGTCTGATATGGCTGCTAGTACCATCAAAGGTAGAATAACATCTAACGGCAATCCACAAGATTTAACTGCAGCGCAAGTAATAACTATGTTATCTCTTGCTAACTCAGCAACTACTACTCATACGTCTGCTAATACTGGTAACCAGATTGTTTCAAGAAATGCTTCAGGCAACTTTAGTGCAGGAACGATTACTGCAACATTAAGTGGTACTGCATCAGTTGCTACACAACTGAGAGTGACACCAACACAAACTAATAGTACCTATAATCTTCTCTTTACAAGTAGCCACACAGGCACCGGCACAACATCCGATACAATCTATCGGGACGCTGGCCTTTCTTATAATCCTAGTACAAATACACTAGGTGGGTCAGCAAGTGTATTTAAAGGTGATCTATCTCTATGTAGTGGATACGCTTATGGTAACCTAACAGGTAGACCAACGATACCAACTAATAATAATCAGTTGACAAATGGTGCAGGTTATACAACATATACTTCTAATCAAGCAACTAATAATAATAGTAACGTTAAGTTTGATGGATTAAGAGTTGGTGATACCACAGCAGCTCCTGCGAATACTATTCAATGTACTGGAGACGTTGTAGCTTTTGCATCATCAGATGAAAGATTAAAAGATAATATTAAGCCAATAACTAATTCACTAGAAAAAGTAGGACAATTAAAAGGTTATGAATTTGATTGGAATGATAAACAAGTTGTTCATTCAGGACATGATGTTGGTGTAATTGCTCAAGAAGTAGAAAAAGTTGTACCAGAAATTGTAGAAACAAGAGAACATGATGGCTATAAAGCTGTTAAATACGAAAAATTAGTTCCATTATTAATAAATGCAATTAATGAATTAACTGAACAAAATAAATTAATTAGGTCTGAGCTAGAGAACCTAAAAAGTATAAATAGATAGGTAAGAAGAAAAAGATATGGCTATATATTCAAACCTTACAATAGACCAAGGGTCTAACTTTCTTGCATATGTTGATGTAACAGATTCAGAAGGTAATCCCTTGAACTTAACAGGTTATAGTGTTGCAGGACAGATAAGAAAAACTTATTCTTCCTTAACTGCTATAAATTTTTCGGCTGCAGTTAATAGTGCTATAAATGGTACTATTAGTTTAACTTTAAGTGATACTGTAACTAATGGTATGAAGGCAGGAAGATACGTTTATGATGTTGAAATTCTGTCCGATAGTGGTTCCAGAACACGAGTTTTAGAAGGTCAAGTAGAAGTAACACCAGGAGTGACACAGGTATAATGACTCAGAGACTAAAGGCAAAAATTAAACAGGCAGATACTATTGTAGCACAAACAGTAAAGATAGGTTCAGGTTTAAAACTTGGGGACCTATCGGATGTGGATACAGCAGGACAATCAGATGGAGTTATGATGATATTTAATTCCACGACTGGTAACTACGAGGTAACGACACAGATTCAAAATGAGAATCTTAATATAATAGGAGGCACATACTAGTGGCTAAATTAACAAGAATTAAAATTCTTACTACGGGTGCAACCACCAACGCTCCTAGTAATATCAAAACTGGTGAATTAGCATACTCTTATGTAGCTGGTACACAAGGAAATAATGGTGATAGATTATACATTGGTACAGGCGCCGAGAGTGGTGGTGTTGCATCAAATGTTGATATCATCGGTGGTAAGTATTTTACTAATCTATTGGATCATGTACATGGCACAACTACTGCCAATAGTGCATTAATTGTAGATAGTAATAAGCATATAGATGAATTAAACCTTGGTGCTCTTGCACTTGAAGCGTCTGGTGGGTCGGGTCAAGTTGTAACAGCAATTTCAACAAGTACTACACTATCAGGTGCTAGTAATTCTCAACTAGCTACAGCATTAGCAATTAAAACATATGTTGATACAGAAATTACTGCACAAGATATAGATTTTTCAGGCGATAGTGGAACAGGATCGGTCGATTTAGATTCACAAACATTTGCAATTACTGGTGATACCGGTATTACAACAGTTGCAAATCAGCAAGGTCTTTCTATTGACTTAGATGATACTGCAGTAACTGTTGGTTCATACGGCTCTCAAACACAGATTCCAACATTCACTGTTGACCAACAAGGTAGATTAACAGCTGCAGGCCAAGTTCCAGTTGCTACTGCTCTTACTATTGACTCAGACGGTGTTGCAACAGAAGATGTTGACCTACTTACTGATGACCTAAAAATTATAGGTACTACAAACGAAATCGAAACTGCAGTATCTAAATCTGGTACTGATGTAACATTACAAGTTGGTTTACCTAATGATGTAACAATTGGTAATGACTTAACCGTAACAGGTGATTTAAATGTTAACGGTTCATCTATTAATCTTGGTAATGGCCTTACCGATAACGTAGTTATCTCTGGTAACCTTACAGTACAAGGTACTACAACTACTGTTGAGTCAACTACAGTCACAATAGATGATCCAGTCATTGCATTAGCAGATAATACAACCTCAAATACATCAGACGGCCTTGATAGAGGCGTAAGATTTAAGTGGGGAACAGGTTCTGCAGTTGCCACTGGTTTCTTTGGTTTCGATATACAAACAGAAAGATTTGTATTCCGTAAAGATGAAACAGTATCATCCGATGACTTTACTGCACCTTGGAGTGATGCAGAGTTTGGTGATGTATATGCAACAGGTGCTGACATTGGTAATATCCAAGTAGGTATTACTAGTGATAATGAAATTGATACAGTATCTGGTAACTTAACTATTGATTCAGCTGGTGGGTTAACTACTATTGATGATAATTTAAGTGTTTCAGGAACTGCCACAATTACAGGTCAGATAACATTATCTGACGGGACAGGATTAAGAGTATCCGAAGGTGGTACAGGACAAAGAAGTTTCACTGGAGACGGTGTATTTGTTTCTAATGCAGCTGGTACTGCAATGACACAACTTGACAGTTCTAACCCAGTTCCTAATAATACTGATAATCCAGGTGCAACTACTAATGGTGATTTAATTCAATTTAGTAAAACTGGTGTTCCAATTGTAACAGATATTATTGACGGCGGTACCTACTAAGGTAATATAAGTACTTCTATATGACTCCTGTATATACAGGGTGAATGACATTTTTATATAAACCCTATATAGGGTTTGAATTAGGAGACGCCAAAATTGGCTAGATTAACGAATATAAAACTAAGGCGTTCTGGTACATCCGGTAACGTTCCGAATACGTCCCAGCTAGACCTGGGCGAATTAGCAATTAATACCTACGATGGTAAACTTTATCTAAAAAAGAACGTCGCAGGAACAGAAAGTATTGTTGATATTGGTAGTAACCAATCTGCAGTATATAAAGAATATGTTTATACTGCTACGGCTAATCAAACCACGTTTTCTGGTTCAGACGACAATTCACAAACCCTAACATATATTACAGGGTACTTACAAGTATTTTTAAATGGTGTTCTATTAGAGAATGGAACAGACTATACTGCAACTTCACTTACATCTGTTGTCCTAGTAAATGGAGCATCAGCAGGTGATATATTACAGATTTCTACTTTTGTAAAGGTATTAGGTACAGGAGATATTGTTACTGATACTTTTTCTGGAACTGGAACTACTCCCAATTATACTCTATCAGCAACACCCGATAATGAAGATAATATAATCGTATTTGTTGATGGTGTATATCAAGAAAAATCAACTTATTCCGTTTCTGGGACTACTCTTACATTTGATGCAAATTTACCCAACGGGGTAACTGCTGAAGTTGTTATAGGTAGTAATAACGTAACACTTACAGATATTGCCGATTTAAATTTAAACGGTGGTTTAACAGTTGCTGGTGAAGCAGTCATTACTGGAGATATACAAGGCGATTTACGAGGTGCAACATTATTTAAAGGACAAGCTGGAGAAACTTTATCAAAAGGTGAAGTTGTTTATATATCAGGTATCTCTGGAAATACAACAGTTGTTTCTAAAGCAGATGCTGATGACTCTGCAAAAATGCCAGCCTTTGGTATTGTTGCTGCCGATGCAAATTTAAATGCTTCAGTTTCAATTTATACGTTTGGTAGATTAAGTGGAATAGATACATCAAGTTTTTCAGAAGGTGATGAATTATTTGTTTCTACCACAGCAGGTGCATTAACATCTACTGCACCAACAGGCGAATCAGCAGCTATACAAAAAATTGCAAAGGTCACAAGGTCAGATTCAAGTGCTGGTTCGATTTTTATATCAGGAGCAGGAAGAAGTAATGCTGTTCCTAATTTAGATGATGGTGATATTTTTATTGGTAATGGAAGTAATCAAGCAGTTAGTTCAAGTTTAAATACATTAATAGATTCTAGACTTTCTTTAGGTGATATTAATATTGGTGAATATGGAATAGATACAACAGAAACTTCAACAACTTCAACAACGCAAGTTGCAATACATACATTGTCTGCAACAGTATTTCGTTCTGCTAGATTTACAGTACAGGTTACAAACAGCACAGATAGTACATATCATTTAACAGAAATTCTTATGATTCACGATGGAACTACACCATCTATTACAGAATACGGTACTATATTTACTGGAAGTGCAGAGGCAACTTTTGATGCCGATATTTCTTCGGGTAATGTAAGATTACTTGCAACTCCTGCATCGACAGATTCCATGGAGTTTAAAGTTATTTGTCATAGTATAACAGTCTAAAGTTTTTTTATTATAAATAGATTATATAATTACCCGTGGAGAGTGAAACGGTATGGCAACAGATAAAAATTTTATAGTTAAAAATGGTCTCGAAGTAGGAGGCCAAGAAGTAATCAGTTCATCAGGCGTAGTAACATCTGCGGCACTTGGTGGCCAAACACTCGCGTCCACAGATTCTCCAACATTCAATGATTTAACCCTCACTGGAGATTTAAACCTAAGCGGTGAATTAAATATTACCGGTGATATAAACTCTCTTTCAGTTACAGATTTAGATGTCGCAGACAAAACAATTACATTAGGTGCAGGTCAAGTTGAATCAGCATCTGGTGGGTCAGGAATTATTGTAGATGGTTCTGGTGCAAGTATTTTATGGGACGAGACGAATGATGAATTTGATATTAATAAAAGTGTTAATGTAGCTGGTGCAGTAATTGCTGAAGGTGCTAGTTTCGGCACTACTTCTGATGCTCAGACCATAGTATATGTAATATCATCTACAACAGGTGAATCTGAATTAAGGCTTGGTGATACAGATACAGATGCAGGTTCTATATCTTATACAAACTCAAATGATACATTAACATTTAGAGCAGCAGCAGCTAATAGAATGTCACTTAATTCTAGTGGTTTAGACGTAACAGGAACAGTTACAAGTGATGGGTTGACTGTAGATGGTAATGCTACAATTAGTAATGCTACCAATCCAAAGCTAGAAATAATCGACACTACAATTCCAAACACACTACTTCTTCAGGCATTAAATGGAGATTCAATTGTAGGTACTTCTTCTAACACTTCTTTAATTTTAAAAACTAATAATTTATTTCGCATTACTCTTTCTAATGGCGGAGACATCTCCTTCTACGAAGACACAGGAACAACTGCAAAACTATTTTGGGATGCTTCCAGTGAGGTATTAGGAATTGGTAATACAAGTCCATCTGCATCATACAGCATCGATGCCGCTAAAGGCGTAAGAAGTTCTGGTGCGGCGCCTAACTTTACGCTACAAGAAACTGATGCAGGAAACCAAACGTGGTTAATGGCATCTTATGCTGGTAACTTTGCAGTAAGAGATACAACAGTTGCTGGAACTGCTTATCCTTTGCAGATAGAACCGGCTACGCCTAGTAATACTTTATATCTCGATAGCACCGGCAAAGTTGGAATTGGAACAAGTAATCCAAGTTTTAAATTAGATATAGAAGGCGCGGACAATTCTCAATTAAGATTATTGGGAACAGATACTAATCCAACAACGCTTGTAATGGATTATAATAATACTGGCTCAACTGATAGAATTAGAATTAAGAATGATGCTGGTGATATGAAGCTTACTACATCTAATGGCCAAGATAGAATAACAATATTAAAAGCTGGCAACGTGGGTATCGGAACAGATAGTCCAGATGCGCCTCTACACGTTAGTGATACTAGCCCACATATTGACATTGGACCACAAGGCGGTAATAGAGGTAAGATTGGTTATCATAGCAACGATGTCATTATAGGATCTACGTCAAGCACTGGTAATATCATATTCAAAAATAATATATCATCTACAGACTCTCCACAAACTAGTGGTGATGTGAAGATGACCATTGCTGATGTAGGCTTGACTATACACAGCGACACTTATAATATCTTAAATCTTCAAACGGACTCTAATAACGATCAGACAAGCACCGATGGTATTATCAAGATTACTAACAATGATGGCAGTTCCGATGTAACCAAAGCAGAATTTAGATGGGACGAAAGTGAAGATTTAGTTCATGTATCTTATGGAGACCATGGTAGACACGTATCAATTAACTCAACAGGTAAAGTTGGTATTGGAACTGGTTCAACATCACCTACTGCAACATTAGAAGTAGCAGGAACAGCTTTAGTAGAAAACGCAAAATTAAAAGCAATCGCTGAAAGTAACACAGACACAGCAGTTGACGTTTTCGTATACGATACAC
>ERZ807291.1210-NODE-1210-length-42549-cov-253.131054_pt1 | contig 42549 bp, 45 predicted proteins | sample MGYA00521257_ERZ807291 | MGnify/ENA primary metagenome ERZ807291 (study PRJEB31413, sample SAMN03169783) | marine metagenome | biome: Marine; feature: Water; material: Subsurface seawater | place: North Sea | collected 2011-04-28 | depth 1 m m ...
TAGATTATGGGATTGAAACAACGACTGGTCCACTGGGTCAAGGTATAGCTAATGCAGTTGGGATGTCTATTTCAGAAAAAATTCTATCAGCACAATTTAACAAAGATGACTGCAAGGTAATAGATCACTTTACGTATGCATTTCTAGGAGATGGCTGTCTTATGGAGGGCATATCTCATGAAGCCTGCTCATTTGCTAGCACTCATAATCTTGGCAAATTAATTTGTTTTTATGATCAAAATGGAATATCTATTGATGGCAAGATTGAAAATTGGTTCACAGACGATACTGTAAAAAGATTTGATAGCTACGGCTGGCAAACTATAAGTGTTGATGGACACAGTTTAGATGAATTAAATGCTGCAATTGTTTCAGCCAAATCCGAGACAGACAAACCAACCATGATTTTCTGTAAAACTACCATTGGTTTTGGTTCCCCAAACAAATCAGGTACCTCTGATGCTCATGGGGCTCCTCTAGGCGATGAAGAGATTGCTAAGACAAGAGAAGCTCTAGATTGGAAACATGAACCTTTTCATATCCCAGAGTCAGTTTACGATTTTTGGAATGCATCTGAGGTTGGTGAAGTCAAAAACTCAGAATGGACAGATATGATGAATGCCTATAAAGAAAAATATCCACAAGAATATAATGAACTTAATAGAAGAATAGCATCAGACATGCCGGGTGATTTTGAAGAAAAATACAATGAATTTTTAAATGAATGTAATAACAATGACTCTTCAATGGCAACAAGAAAGTCTTCGCAAGTTTCTTTAGATTTTTTTGTTAAAGAGCTTCCTGAATTGGTTGGAGGTTCTGCAGACTTAACACCATCCAATAATACTTTTTCTAAGTCGAGCACTACTTTTTCAAATGAAAACCCATCAGGCAATCATATTAATTATGGTGTTAGAGAGTTTGGCATGTCCGCAATTATGAATGGAATGGTTCTGCATGGAGGTATTAAGCCATATGGAGCAACATTCCTAGTTTTTACTGACTACGCAAGAAATGCCGTTAGGCTTTCTGCATTAATGGGGCTTCCAAATATTTTTGTTTATACTCATGACTCAATAGCTCTTGGTGAAGATGGTCCAACTCATCAGCCAATAGAACATCTAGTAACATTGCGCGCCACCCCCAACCTTAATAACTGGAGACCTGCAGATTTGGTTGAAACAGCAGTCGCTTGGAAAAATGCAGTTTCATCTTCAAAAACTCCAACCTGCCTAGTCTTTAGCAGACAAAACACCACACCTTTATTAAGAACACCTGATCAGATTGAGAATATAAATAAAGGGGGCTATTTGTTAAAAGAGCATAATGATCCCAAATTAACTCTTATAGCTTCTGGTAGCGAGGTTCAATTAGTGCTTGATGCTGCAAATAAACTCGAAGAGAATGGAATTAATGCAAACGTTGTTTCTATGCCATGTTTAGACATATTTCTAGATACTGATGATGCTTATCAATCTTCTATAATAAAAACAGATCTCCCAATCTTGGCTGTTGAGCTAGGGCATCCAAATTCTTGGTACAAGCTATTAAATAAAAATGACAAGGTACTAGGAATTGATAGTTTTGGTGAATCTGCTCCCGCCAATGTCTTGTTAGAACATTTTGGGTTCACAATACCAAACGTAGTTGATATAGCTAAATCATTGGTCGATGCATAAGCTATTAGACCTTGATCTAAATAATAAGAATCTTACGATAAGAGTAGATATGAACGTGCCTATCAAAAATGGCATTATTGTAGATCAAACTAGAATCGAGGCATGCATACCAACAATCCAAAAGGCACTAGATAACAATGCCAATGTTCTTCTAGTTAGTCACTTAGGAAGGCCCGAAGAAGGAAGCTATGATAAAAATCTTTCTTTACAGCCGGTTGCAGAATCCTTATCAAAAATTTTTGGACTTACAGTAGATCTAATAAAACATTTAGATGATAAATCTATTTTTAGTGGCTCATCACCAATACAGATTCTTGAAAATATAAGATTTTTTGATGGTGAGAAGAGTAATAGCGATAATCTTGGAAAGGTACTAGCGGCCATGGGAGATATATATGTTTTTGATGCATTTGGAACTTCCCACAGAGAACAAGCTTCGACTCATTCAGCCATATTAAATTCTAGAAACGCATGTGCTGGCTTGTTGCTTGAAAAAGAAATCGATGCCCTTACTAAGGCATTAAACAATTCTGACTCCCCTTATACCGCAGTAATAGGAGGCTCAAAAGTCTCAACCAAGCTAGAACTTATAAAGAATATCAACCTTAAGGCAGACTATATTATTGTGGGCGGAGGTATAGCTAATACATTTATAAAAGCTTCTGGTTATGAAGTGGGTCAATCCCTCTATGAGGAATCTATGCTGGATATAGCGAGAAGCCTTTTAAAGGATAATAAAATAATGTTGCCTAAAAAAGTTATTACCTCTCTAAGTTTTGAGGGAGAGAACATTCAAGAGAAATCAATCGATGATATTAGTAAGGATGAAATGATCTTAGATCAATTCGTTACTGAGGATATGAAGCAGGTGTTAGTGAACTCCAATACCATTTTATGGAATGGCCCACTTGGAGTATTTGAAAATAAAAAATTTTCCAATGGGACAAAAGACTTATCAAAAATTATTGCAAGCTCTAATGCTTTCTCATTAGCCGGTGGCGGAGAGACATTAACAGCGATAAATAATTTCATTGATAAAGATGATGTATCATATTGCTCTACAGGCGGAGGCGCTTTCTTAGAATTTATGGAAGGCAAAGATCTTCCGTCTATAGCGGCATTAAAAGCAAAAATATAGATAAAGGAGATTTTATGTCAACAAATAATATAGAAGAAATAGCTTCTTACATAGTTTCAGAAGGCAAGGGTATTCTTGCTGCTGATGAAAGCAATCCTACATGCGGCAAAAGATTTGATTCAATAGGAGTCGAGTCAACCGAAAACAACAGAAGAGATTATAGAGAGATGCTTTTTAGAGCATCTGGAATGAAAGATAACATAGGCGGGGTCATTCTTTTTGATGAAACAATTAGACAAAATGCTAAAGATGGCACCTCATTACTCGATCTTATAAATAGCCAAGGAGCACTTCCTGGGATAAAGGTTGATAAAGGACTGCAATCTATTGGTGAATCAGACGAATCTCTAACCGTAGGTTTAGACGGTCTTGATGAAAGACTAAAAGAGTATGAATCTATGGGCGCAAAGTTCACAAAATGGAGAGCAGTAATAAAAATAGGTGACGGCATGCCAACTGATGAGTGTATAGATTTAAATATGAAAGCCCTAGCAGACTATGCAAAACTCGTCCAAGATAATGGAATGGTTCCTATAGTAGAACCCGAAGTGTTAATGGATGGGTCTCATTCTATTGACGACTGCTATGCGGCAACCGAAAGGTCATTACAATCATTATTTAATCATTTAAATAAAAATAATGTAAATATAAAAGCAACTTTACTTAAGCCAAATATGGTTTTATCAGGAAGCGCCGCAACTTCTCAGGCAGGAGTTGAAGAGGTAGCTCAAAAGACTTTAGATTGTTTGAAGGCAAACGTACCTGACGATCTCGCAGGTATAACTTTTCTTTCTGGAGGTCAGTCTGACATAGATGCAACAGCCCACCTAGATGCTATGAATAAAATTGGTGGCTTCTCATGGAAGCTTAGTTTCTCTTACGGCAGGGCACTTCAGGCGCCAGCACTTAAGGCCTGGGGCGGAAAGCCTGAGAATGCTTTTATATCTCAAGACGCTCTTTCACATAGAGCAGAGATGAATAAACTAGCAGCCTTAGGAAAATGGGATAACGGAATGGAAGAAGACTGATGAGTATAAAAAATATATCCGTCTTCTGTGGAGCCCATCTTGGCAACAACCCAATATATGCTTCAGAAGCTAAAAAAGTTGCTGAAGTTATAGTGGAAAAAGGTATGAATGTTGTCTTTGGGGGAGGAGATGTTGGCTTAATGGGGGTTGTTTCTCATACAGCTATAGACAATGGAGGCGAGGTTTTAGGAATTTCTTTACAATCTTTATACGAACTAGAGTTAACGAATCCAAGAATACAAGAAGTTGTTGTTGCTAAGACTCTTTTAGAAAGGAAAGATATTTTTATGCAAAGATCCGATGCATTTATAGTTCTCCCTGGAGGAGTTGGCTCACTAGATGAGCTTGCTGAAGTTATGTGCAGCAATCAATTAGGGATCATTAATAAACCAATTGGTATTCTAAACACAAATGGCTATTACGATCATCTATTAGCTTGGATGAAAAAAGCAGTTGAAGAAGGCTTCGTATCAGATGCCAACTTTAATGAATTAATCGTTAGTGACTCTTGTGAAGATCTTATTGAAAGGGTTGCTTCTGAAAAAAGGCCTGCCGATGATGATTGGACTAATAGGCTAGGTCTCTAATACACTGCTTTTTAAAAATAACTAAAAAGATTACTCTAGAAGCATGTCATTTGAAGAAGCTAGAGTAATTTGTGTTGTTTATCTTTCGGTAATAGTTCCCGCAGTAGTATATTTTAAAAATAGATCTAGGCTTCCTAAATGGGTACTGCCTACTTATGTAATATCTTTTTTAGCTTGCGCATTAGGATGGGAGCTTTGGTTTACCTATGGATGGGTGGATGGCGTTGCTGTTGACTTAAGGCGGTCTGAATCACTCAACAATTGGCTACCAAGAGATATAAACTGGCTAATGAACTCCCTTGGTGACGCTGGGGCAGTCCTTTTGGGCGGCTTTTGGATAATGTGGCTGTTCGCCAAAAGAGACTATCAGGTTTTTAATACTTGGAACTGGCCAGCATTTGGAATATTGATGGTTTGGTGCATAGGTCAAAATATACTAGTAGAGATGCTCCTTTATCACGATCAGCTTGCTGAAGGTAAGCCTCTTTCTTGGGCGCCTCTCTCCCCTTTAGGACCTTATTTTAACCCAGTCCTGTTCGAATTTAATGATCGAACACTTATGCTTCAATCCCAATTACCATGGTTAATACTTCCGGCAATGATTTATTTAATTGTGCTCAAAATTAATAAAAATACAAACTAGCTTTTTTTATCTGAGGATAAGAGCAAGCCTAACTCAAACAAGATCCACATAGGCAATGCTAGAAAAAGTTGTGAAAAAATATCTGGTGGTGTCAAAAGCATTCCTATAACAAAAAATAGAATTATCAAATAAGGCCTAGATTTAATTAATAATTCTTTTTTAACGATACCCGATTTAACTAACAAGAAAGTAGCAACAGGAATCTCAAAAGCAACACCAAAAGCAAAGACAAGCTTAATAACAAAATTTAAATACTGACTAATATCTGTCATGATCTGAATAGAATTGGGCGCAGAGGCAATAAAAAATTTAAAAATAATTGGACACACAACAAAATAGGCAAATGCTATTCCGGCTGCAAAGAGAAATATGGTTGTGGCCATTAAAGGCATAACAAAAGATTTTTCATTTTTATATAGGCCTGGAGACATGAACATCCAAACTTCATAGAATAAATATGGCATTGTTACCAAAAGCGCAGCAAATAAAACCAATTTGATTGGAGCCATGAAAGGAGATGTAACTTGAGTAGCAATCATAGAGCTTCCTTCAGGAAGTATGGTTAGCAATGGAGATGCTACAAAGCCATATATTTCTGATGCAAAAGGAATTCCCGCTATGAACAGGACGCCAAGACAAATGATTACTCTTATTAGTCTTGAGCGAAGCTCAATTAAGTGACTAGAAATAGATTCGTTATTCATTTTTATCAGACTTATCAAAAAGATCTAGTTCTTCCATTCGCATTTCATTGAATACATCTTTTTTAATTTCTTCAGTACCAATATCTTCTTCAAGATCACTCTTTAGATTAGAGATTTGTTTTTGAACTTTCTTATAAAACTTTAAAATTGTTTTAATTAAATCTGGCAGTCTTTTTGGCCCAATAATAAGTAGTCCCAATATTAGGATTATCGCAATTTCTAGAAAGCCTACTTGAAACAATTGTTATTCGTCTTTATTTTCTTCTTCTTTTACAGCTTTTTTAAAACCCTTAAGACTAGATCCAAGATCCGAACCCAAAGATTTTAATTTACCGCTCCCGAATATAAGAACAACAACAGCTAAAATTATCAGAAGCTGCCAAATACTTATTCCACCAAAGCCCATATGAATCTCCTATGTGAGTATTAACAAGGTACCACATATGACTATTATACCAACTCCAATGAGTCTTATGATGTATTTCTCTTTTTGAAGTTGAATTTGCATTTGGTATATTTTTTCTTCATTAGAGCGATTATTTTTTGAATACCCTCTTAATTCATCAAGTGCCTCATACAAAAAGCCAGGCATTTCCGTAGCTTTTAAAAGAATATCTTCCTTATTTTCTACTATAAAATCTTTTAATTTTAATGGACTGAACTGTTCTTTTAACCAATTATCTAAATATGGTTCAGCAATACCCCAAAAATCTAACTCAGGGTATATTTGTCTTCCCATTCCCTCAATGTGAATTAGTGTTTTTTGAAGAAGAACTAAGGAAGGTTGGATAGATAGCCCAAATGGTCGAGTGCTTTGGAAAAGATAAAGAAGGAGTTTGCCAAATTCTATTTCAGATAATGGCTTCTCAAATATTGGCTCACAGCAGGCACGAAGAGTATTTTCAAGATCAATGATATTTGAGTTTGGATTAACCCATCCAGAGCTAATAAAAAGTTGAGAAAGAGATTTATAATTTTGCTTGAGAACTGCCTGTAGCATTCTTGCAAGAATATACCTTTCATCATTTGATAATGAGCCAGTAATTGCGCAATCAATAGCAATATATCCAGGTGTTTCAGGGTGTTTCTTAGATACAAATATATTGCCAGGATGCATGTCGGCATGAAAAAAATTATCTCTAAAAACCTGATTTAGAAATATCATCACTCCATTCTCAGCAAGTCTCTTTTTATTAATCCCATGCTTTTCAATTTGCTCTATGTCTGTACAAGGTATCCCATCTATTCTTTCAAGAACCATGACTTTAGATGTGGTCATTTCCCAGAACACTTCTGGTATATATAACTCCTCGGCCTCAAAAAAGTTTTTTCTAGTTAGATTTGTATTAGCAGCCTCAAGTTTAAGATCAAGCTCTCTCAAAATAGTTTTTTCATAGTCTCTAACAACCTCAAGAGGTTTCAGCCTGTCACTCTCTGAGTAAATATATGTTGAAAATTTTGCTGCAGCTTTTAAAAGCCTTAGGTTTGTCTTAACCCTTTTTTCAATATCAGGCCTTAAAGTTTTAATAACTATTTCTTTACCATTTTTTAGTTTTGCAGAGTGGACCTGCGCCAGGGAAGCAGCTGCAAGCGGAGTTTCATCAAACTCATCAAATAAGTTCTCTATGCTGTCTCCAAGTTCTCTCTCAACTATTTTCTTTAAAATGCTAACCTCAAATGGCTTGCAGTTATCAGTCAAGCTTTGAAGCTCTCTTGCCATAGCCTCGTCAAGGATATCTGTTCTGGTAGATAGAAGCTGACCAAACTTTATAAATATTGGGCCTAGAGATTCTAAATACTTGACTAATTTTTTTCCAGTAAGGTTTCTATAAATGCCATGATTTAGCCCAAGAGCCGCCATTCTCATACCTTCAAATATTAAAATAAAAATATTCATAAATTATTTATAGCCTCAAGCCTATCCATTCTTATTGTTAGATTTCTTAATTTAGAGTGAATAATTTTTTCATCAGAATCTTCAATAAATTTTTTATTGGATATAGCTTGTGAAACAAGATGGATAAAAACAGCTGGGATGTTTCCAAAGTATCGATCTATAAGATATAGAAAATCTGTATCAGATTTTTTTAAAGTATTTGCTAATACCATTGCTAGTTCTTGGTCTCCAATGAACATGTCTCTCTTTATTTTTTTTGTAATTAATAATTCAAAAATCTCTGTTAATGAAGAGACCATCTCAAAATCTATTTTTTCTACAGGACTAAATGAAATAGCTTTTAAATCTTTCGCAAGAGAAATATAAATATCTTTGTGTCCTTCGATATTGAGTTTAAAAGTTACTGGATAAATTTCTGTGAGAGTATTTTTTATATTAGGGGATGCGTCTTCAAGATCCTTGATGAATCCCTGAATTTTCTTATTAAAATCATTTTTCATATGCAACATGGATTGAAACTATTCCATTAATAAGATTATAAAACTTACACTCATCAAAACCAGATTCTAAAATCATTGCTTTTAATGACTCTTGATCAGGATGCATTCTGATTGATTCAGCAAGGTATTGATAGCTATCCGAATCATTTGCAAGAACAGAACCTAGTTTTGGAAGGATATTAAATGAGTACCAATCATAGATTTTAGAAAAGAGAGGGTTAGTTGGTTTCGAAAACTCCAATACCAAAAGTTTACCACCCTTTTTGAGGCATCTTTTCATTTCTTTTAGTCCTGCCTCCTTGTCTGTAAAGTTTCGCAACCCGAATCCAATTGTAATAATATCAAACGAAGAGTCTTCGAAAGGAATAATTTCACCGCTTAATTGGCAGAAATGACAGTTTGAAGAAAAATTCTCATTAACTGCCCTGTCTCTTCCTTCTGAAAGCATATCCATATTTATATCTGTCATGAAGATCTCTGTTTCTGGGTACTCTTTTGAGATAAGTTTTGCTATGTCGCCAGTTCCAGAGGCTATATCTAGTATTTTGTCCTTTTTAGAAATGCCAGCAAGTTCAACAAGAATTTTTTTCCACAATCTATGTAACCCCATAGACATAGCGTCATTCATAATGTCATAGTTTTCTGCTACAGAAGAAAATACCCCACCAACATGGGCACTTTTATCTTTTTCGTTTACTTCTTTGAATCCAAAATGAGTCTTTTTAACCATCCTCGTCACCATCTCTAAATTTAATGAAATTATTGTATCTGCTTTCGTTAATTTCTCCATCCAAAAGTTTACTTAAAACCTTACATCCCTCATTTGCAACATGATTACAGTCAGAAAATTTACAATCTTTAGAGCTTAAATAAATCTCAGCAAAACCTCGAATAATTTCATTGCTTGATAGCCCGGAAATAGGAAGATCTCTTACCCCTGGAGAATCAATTATTTTTGTTTGGTTATCAAGTTCATATAGGGTTGATATTGAGGTCGTATGAACACCTTGATTATTTGATAGCATATTGGTTTTAATATGTTTGCCAGTTAGTTTTGTAGTCAGGGTTGATTTGCCTGCACCTGAATTTCCCACAAAAACTACACACTTAGCCCTCAAATATTCTTTTAATTCTTCAGTATTGGTATTATTTTTTGCTGATAAATTGATTATTTTTATATCTAAGTCTTTATATATCTGAAGTTTTTGTTTGTAATCAGGACTTTGATCAAGGTCTGTCTTATTGTTAATAATAAATGGAACTATATTAGAAGATGAGGCTGTTACCAGCCATTTATCAATAAACTCACTGCTTGTTGATGGCTCAGGCGTAACTAATATGCCTACATGGGAGATATTTGCTGCAACAGCTTTAGATTTGATGCCCTCTCTTTTTTGAAGAAAAGATGTTCTTGGCTCTTTTGAAATAATAATACCCCTGGTTTCTTTGCTATCTTGCACCAACTCAAGATTAACAATATCTCCAACAACAATATTTTTTATCGCCAAGCATTTAATATCCTCATTGACCGTTCTAACAAGACAGCTATTTGAATAAAATTCTATTACCAAACCTGATTGAAGTTTTTCCATATAAAGCACAAAATACACTAAAGAAACCAATATAAAAAGTTATGAAAAGTTTACAGTCAAAAGATAATCTAATATGGATAGACTTAGAAATGACAGGTCTAGATCCTGAGAAAGAAAAAATCATTGAAATAGCCACCTTAATTACTGATTCTCAGTTGAATATTCTTGCAGAAGGGCCAAATTTAATTATTAGTCAGCCCAAATCTCTTTTAGATGAAATGGATGAATGGAACCAAAATCAGCATGGATCTTCAGGGCTAATAGATGCTGTTAAAAAGAGTGCTGTTACTCAGCAGATGGCCGAGATAGAAACTCTAGAATTTATTTCAAAATATGTTGGACAGAAAAAATCACCAATGTGCGGAAACACTGTGTCTCATGATAGAAGGTTTTTAATCAAATATATGCCAAGACTAGAGTCATATTTTAACTACCGGCATATAGATGTTTCATCCTTTAAAGAGGCTGCAGTAAGATGGATGAATGAGGCTCAAGTTTATGAGAAACAAGGGTCACATAGAGCAATGGGAGATATTAAAGACTCAGTAGCTGAGTTAAAATTCTATAAAAATTTGTTCTTGCCTGAGGGCTAGTCCTTGTTATTGATTGGCTGAATATTCAAAGGGAATGGGCTGACTTGGCCTTTATTTTTTTTGATCTTCGATTCTCCAGATTCATTAACCTCATCAATGCGGATAATTGCATTCATAGGTATATAACTTCTCTGGACTTCTGAAAATTCATTTTTAAGTTTTTCTGATGTTGGGTTTACAACTAGTTGTTTATCTTTTTTGAAGATATAATCTTCGACCTCAATGAATCCATACATCTCACTTTGATAAATCTGTTTTGCAAAAACCTCGTAGATCTCACCAAGCTGGATAAAAATTATCTTGTAAACGCTATTTATTTTCATAATACTTAATTATATGGGAACGAAACTTTATATTAAAACTTATGGATGTCAAATGAATGAGTATGACTCTGATAAGACGGTAGATATTCTTAAAGAAAAGAAAGGTGTAGAACTAACAAACGATGTCAACGAAGCAGATATTGTTCTGCTCAATACATGCTCTATAAGAGATAAGGCTGAAGCTAAGGTTTATTCAGAGCTTGGAAGATTAAATAAGCTAAAGAAAAAAAACCCAAACTTAAAAATAGGTGTTGGAGGCTGTGTTGCAACCCAAGAAGGTATAAATATTCAAAAAAGAGCTCCGTATGTAGATCTTATATATGGTCCACAAACCCTTCATAGAGTTTCTGATCTTTTAGATATAGATAAAACAAAAGGTATAAAGGCAATAGATATAACATTTCCTATAGAGGAAAAGTTTGATTCATTGCCAGAGCCTACATCATCAGGCCCATCAAGTTTTGTAGCTATCATGGAAGGGTGTTCAAAATATTGTTCATTCTGTGTGGTTCCCTATACAAGAGGAGATGAGGTAAGCAGAAAACCAGACCAAATTTTTGATGAAGTTGCCAGGCTTGCAGAGCAGGGAGTTTCTGAGATTACATTCATAGGTCAAAATGTTAATTCCTATAAGATGCCATATAAAGATAGGATTCTAAGGCTTTCTGATCTTATTGAAATAGTTAGTCATATCGATGGTGTGGAAAGAATCAGATATACAACATCCCATCCTCTAGATATGACAGACGATCTTATAGAGGTCTATCAATTTGTTCCCCAACTGGTAAGCCAACTCCACCTTCCAGTCCAATCAGGATCAAATAGAATTTTAGAAAAGATGAAGCGCAACTATACTGTTGATGTATTTTTAGATTCCGTTGCTCGTATTAAAAAATATAGACCTGATTTAAGAGTATCATCTGATTTTATTGTTGGATTTCCTGGAGAAACTGACAAAGATTTTAAAGATACCATGAGTCTTGTTGATGAAATCAAGTTCGATTCATCATTTAGTTTTATTTATTCAAAAAGGCCAGGAACCCCAGCATCAAAACTAGAAGACAATACTACAATGGCAGAAAAGAAAGAGAGATTGCAGCTTTTGCAAGATGAGCTTAATAAGCATCATAGAGACCATAGTAATAAAATGATTGGATCAATCCAAAGATGCCTTGTTACAGGCTTATCCAAAAAAAGCCCAAACCAACTTCAGGCAAGAACTGAATGCAACCGCGTTGTAAATTTTGACTTCCAAAATATTGGTTTTATAGGTAAATTAGTAGATATAAACATTGAAGAAGCACTATCATTTTCTTTATTAGGATCATTGCATAACTCAAGAGGTCAAAATTAACTTTTAATGCAAGAAACAAAAAGCTCCCTTAAAAATATTTCATTAGAACCATCTAGCGCAGACAGAATTGCTTTGTTTGTGGGAGAGCTAAATGGAAACCTCAAATTAATTGAGAAAACATTCTCGGTAAAAATTTTTCATAAGGGCGATAAAATCAATGTTACTGGAAATGAAAAAGACATAAAGCATGCTTCAGATGCAATTCTAGATTTATACAACTTAACAAAGAAAAATATTGAAATTAGTAAGGAGGCAGTTCACCTCACCATTCAATCTCACCTAAACCTAAGCTTGGCCAAGGCAGGCAATGAAAAAGCAAATATATCAGAGATTCAAATAAAAACTCCTAAGAAAATAATAAGACCAAGGGGAAAGAATCAACAAGACTATATAAAAAACATAAATAAATATGAACTGAATTTTGGTATTGGTCCAGCCGGAACAGGAAAAACTTATTTAGCAGTTGCGGCTGCAGTTGATGCTTTTTTAAATGATAAGGTGCAGAGAATCATATTGATAAGACCAGCAGTAGAGGCAGGTGAGAAGCTGGGATTCCTGCCTGGAGACTTATCCCAAAAAGTAGATCCATATCTAAGGCCTCTCTATGATGCTCTTTATGAAATGCTTGGCATTGAAAGAGTTACAAAATTAATAGAGAAGGAGGCTATAGAGGTTGCTCCTTTGGCCTACCTAAGGGGCAGAACCCTAAACAACTCATTTATTATTATGGATGAGAGTCAAAATACAACTGTAGACCAAATGAAAATGGTTCTTACAAGAATGGGCTTCGGGTCTCATGCTGTGATTAATGGCGACCTTACTCAAGTTGATCTTCCCAAACATATAAACTCTGGCTTGGAGCATGTGATCCAAGTTCTTGAAAAAACTAGTGGAATTGGGATGACGCATTTCTCATCACAAGATGTTGTAAGACATCCACTGGTAAGAAAAATAGTTGATGCTTATCAAGCATTTGAACAAAACATATAAAAATGACTCTAGATGTATTGATTGATGATGAATTCCCAATATCTGAGGATTTAATAGAAAGCCTGAAGGCTGCTGCTGACTTAACTCTAAGCGAGGAAAGCTCTATCAATAGCGTAGTAAATCTTAGGATTCTTAGTGATATTGAAATGCAGCAACTTAACAAAGAGTTTAGAAACAAAAACAGAACCACTAATGTTCTATCCTTTACAAATAATGATCTGTCTAGAGAACTAACTAATAATATTGGTGATATAGCTATAAGTTATGACTACGTATCAAGTGAAGCCAAAGAAAATGGAAAATCTTTTTCTGACCATATCATTCACATGTTGGTTCATGGGATATATCATATATTAGGATATGATCATGAAGATAATATCTCAGCAGAGATTATGGAATCAAAAGAGATAGACATACTTGCAAAATTAAACATAGATAACCCTTATAACTAAATGAATCAAAAATTAGATAGCGACGACAACCACCCTCCTTCGGGATTTTTTATCAAAATTAAAAAATTCTTTAAAAATCCATTTTTTATAAAAACACAATCAGTTTCTGAAGTAACAGACTTTCTTAGAGATGCAGCTGATTTAAATATTATTGATAAAGAAGCTGAATCAATTGCTTCGAAGGCCATAAGATTAGGATCAATCACAGTTAAAGAAATTATGGTTCCCAAGGTTGATATGGTAACCATAAGTTCAGACATGAATACTGATGAAATAATTGAAAGAATTATAGAATCAGGTCATTCAAGATATCCTGTTTTAGGTGGTGATAGGGATGAGGTTAGTGGAATTTTGCTTGCAAAAGACATTCTTCCTAAACTTGTTGGAGAAAAGACTGATTTTGAACTTTTAGAGATGTTGAGAGAATCCAAGATAGTTCCTGAAACTAAAAAAGCTGATTCTTTGCTCGAAGAGTTCAAAAAGGATAGATCTCACTTAGCCATTGTTATAGATGAATATGGAACAATCTGCGGGCTTGTAACTATTGAAGACATTCTTGAAGAGCTTGTAGGTGAAATAGAAGACGAACATGATATAGATGAAGATGAGATTATAGAAAATATAGATGGTTCATTTTCAGCAGACCCAAAAGTAGAAATTGAAGAATTTACTCAATACTTTAGTTTAGAAATAGACCCGCTTGCTATAGATGCTGAAACTCTTGGCGGCTTAGTTATTAATGAATTAGGTGTTCTTCCAAAGGTTGGGGATGTGGTGAGTATAGAAAATTTAAATATAAAAGTTACACATGCAGATGGAAGAAAAATCACCAAGGTTTTAATAACTAAAAATTGATGAAACTAAAGGAGTATGTAACCCCATTTTTTTTTGGTTTCATTGGGATATTTGCATTTGCGCCCTTCTCTTTTAAGCCTCTAATAATTCTCTCATATGCCTATTTAATAAAAGAATTGTCCTTTAAATCATCGTCTACTAGACAGCTAATAATGTGGTCAATTGGACACTGGGGATTTGGAATGTCTTGGTTAATAGTGAGTGTTTACTATTATGGAGAAACAAGCATAGCTGTATCATTAATAATATTTGTTTTACTAATATTAATCTTAACTTTATTTTTTTCGCTACCATTACTTGTTATCAGAACAAATTTTTTTCAGGATCTCAGGCACTCTAGCTTAAAATATATATTGCTAGTTATTAGTATATTTGTGTTAAACGAATGGAGTATGTACTACTTACTTAATGGTGTTCCTTGGCTTATTCCAGGCGTTGTATTCCTGGATACATTTACACAAAATATCTACCCCTTATTAGGAGTTGCTGGCGCATCTATAATTATTTATCTTTGCTCTGCCCTTCTTGCCATAAGTTGGCATAAAAATAAAAAAAATCTATTTATTTTATGTTTGATAAGCCTTGTATTTTTTATACCAAATTTTTACAAAAGAGTCTCTGTTGGCGAGCAGATAAATATCTCCATAGTTCAGCCATCATCCGACCCCTTTTTGAAATATACAAATAACTATAAATTAGAAATAGAAGCCAATTTAAAAGAATTAATAAATTTAGCATCCGCATCATCAAGCTTAATAGTATTGCCCGAAGCCGAACTCCCATACGTATATAAAAGTGCTAACTTTAAAAAATTTGAAAGTGATATAAATACTGATCAAACGATTATTGGAGGCGTTTGGCATCTAAGTGAGGGTAATTTATACAATTCAATGGTAAATTTTCAATCACAGCAAATATATAACAAGATTCACTTAGTTCCTTTTGGTGAATATATTCCCTTCATATCCTCTTTAAGGGGTCTGATTTCATTCTTTGATATGCCAATGTCAGATGTATTTAAAGGTAAATCAAATCAAAATCCAATGGTATTTGATACCCAATCTCTAAAAAAGATGGCTCCATTGATATGTTTTGATATTGCATTTGGAAATACCGTTAGAAAAAGCAACATAAGTTCATTATTTATGGTCAATATAAGCAATGATACATGGTTTGGAAAATCCATAGGACCATATCAACATCTTGATATTGCCAGAGTAAGAACAATAGAAAATAATAAGTGGATGATTAGAGCAACTAATGATGGCTTTTCTGCATTGATAGATAATAATGGAACAATTGTTGATAAATTAGAAAAAGGAGTAACTGACGTCCTTGATGGCTCAATAATGCTGCTTGATAAAAGAACAATCTATAGTCAATATGGCTACTACCTGCCGTATTTACTGGCTCTCTTCATATTATTAATTTCAGTTATAATAAGATTATGTTTAAAAAAGCAATATTAGTTATATTTATGTCTTTCAACATTTTTGCTGAGAACAATCTAACTATTGAGATTGATATTTCAAAACAAAGACTTTTTTTATTAGATAATATGGAAATTGTTAGATCGTATCCTATATCCTCCTCTAAATATGGAGAAGGCAGTACTCAAAACTCCTTTAAAACACCTTTAGGTAATCATGTTATTAAAGAGATGATAGGAAACAATGCTATTAAAAATACCATTTTTACATCTAGAATAAATACTAAGAGACAGGCTGAGATCATCCATGATGAGGCTAAATCAGATAATGACTATGTTACAACAAGAATAATGTGGTTAGATGGTCAGGAAGAGGGCAAAAATAAAGGGAAGGGCGTTGATTCTTACCAAAGGTATATCTATATTCATGGGACGCATGAAGAGGGCCTAATTGGACAAAAAGCATCACATGGATGCATTAGAATGTTTAACTCTGATGTTATTGAACTCTTTAATGATGTAAAAAAAGGGACAAAAGTCTATATTAAAGCCTAATATCCCCTATAAATTTAAAAATTATTAGCAACAGACGACATCGCAAAATTCAATTTTTCTTTCCTATCCTCTATGGCAGGGGCATCACCAAGCTTTTCGCCATTATTTGCAAGCTTTATTAGCAGCTGACTAGGTTTATATACATCGCTACCTGTTTTTTCTGCATATTCTTCTAATTTTTTAACCACAACATCTAATCCCATTGCATTAGCGTGATGCATTGGGCCGCCTCTCCATATTGGAAATCCGTAGCCGTTAATATAAACAACATCTAAATCAGCAGCTTTTTGTGCAACTCCCTCAGAAAGAATATCAGCACCTTCGTTAATTAATGCCAAAATACATCTCTCTACAATCTCAACATCGGATATATCTCTTCTAGTGAACCCATTCTCAGATGATATTTTTTCATATGTTTCTTCATTTTCAGGGGCAGGGTTTGGAGCTCTGGATCCTTCATTATAATTGTAATAGCCCTTTGCATTTTTTTGACCAAACCTATCATTATCACAAAGACTATCTCCAATTTTTGCATGAAGTGGTGATTCTTTACCACCTAATTTTCTTGCTCTCCAACCAAGGTCTAACCCAACTAAATCCATCATCCTAAATGGACCCATATTTAATCCAAATGACTCTAAAGCCTGATCAACTTGATGGGGAAGGGCGCCTTCTAAAAGTAGCATATTCGCCTGAGCTGTATATCCAAAGAGCATTCTGTTTCCTATAAAGCCTGGAGCATTTAAAGAAACCACAGCGGTCTTTTTAATCTTCTTACCCACAGACATTATTGTGGCAAGTGTTTCGTTGGAAGTCTGCTCTCCTCTTACAACCTCAAGCAACCTCATAATGTTCGCTGGACTAAAAAAGTGAGTACCCACTACCAATTCAGGCCTACTAGTTACTGAAGCAATAGCATCTATATCTAAACCTGATGTGTTACTCGCAAGGATAGCTCCTGGCTTAACATGCTTATCTAAGGTTTTAAATATATCCATTTTTAGATCGAGGTTTTCATAAACAGCTTCTATTGCAATATCACAATCATGCAAATCTTTATAATCAAGACTTGAGCTAATTAATCCAAATACAGCATCTTTTTGCTCAGAAGTTAGCTTTCCTCTACCAACCATAAAGTCATAATTCTTTTCGATTACTGACATTCCTCTTTTTAAGTTATCTGCATCTTGGTCAATGATATGAACTGGGATTCCAGCATTTGCAAAACACATTGCTATACCACCACCCATTGTTCCGGAACCAATTATTCCTGCTTTTTTGATATCCATAACAGGAGTTTCTTTTGGGACATCTGCAATCTTAGATGCAGCTCTTTCGCCAAAGAATATATGAATCATTGCTTCACGTTGCGGGTGAAGAAGACATTCCATGAAATATTCTGCTTCTTTTTTAAGGCCTTCATCAAAATCATCACAATTTATAGCCGCTTCAACACATTTAATTATCTGACCAGGTGCAAATTGTCCTTTTCTTGTTTTGGCTGCCATAGCCTGCGCCTCTACTAAAACGTTCTCAGATCCTCTAGCTTCGATTACTTTGTCATTCATATTTCTAACAAGTGGGTGATCGCTAGTGTTTGCAGCCTTTTCTTTAATAAAGGCTATTGAGTCTTCAATAATATTTTCTGAAATTGAGTCAATAATCCCAAGAGATAAAGCCTTTTTGGCAGGCACATGTGCTCCAGAAAGCATTATTTTAAGCGCTTCAGCAGGCCCAGTAAGTCTAGGGAGTCTTTGAGTACCACCAGCACCAGGTAAAAGGCCTAAATGGACCTCTGGAAGCCCAACAAATGCGCTTGGAGAGGCTATCCTGTAGTTACAACATAATGCAGTCTCTAAACCACCTCCTAGTGCAAGGCCGTTAATTGCTGCTACCACAGGCTTAGAACAAAATTCAAGATTTTTAAAGACAGTATGAAGACCGTGGCCATCACCTTCTCCACCAAATTCAGAAATATCAGCCCCAGCAATAAAAGCTCTTCCTTTACCGGTTACAACCACGCCAACAACATTAGTGTCTGCTTCGGCATTAGCTATGCCTTCAAATAAGCCTGCTCTAACACCATCACTTAATGGATTTACTGGAGGATTATCTACTGTTAATACGGCAACCCCATCCCTTACTTCATAATGAACTGTTCCTTTCAATTTTATCTCCGTTTTAAATTTAGACATGCATTATACATAATATATAGCAGTATTAGATGCGATTTCTTGCACAAGGAATCACAATTATTAAATATATTAAAATATCTTTATAAAAAGTATTGATAATTAATTATAAATATATATAATAATATGAGTCAGCACTCCTCTCCCCCTATTAGTTTGCTGACACTCTGAAAACATATGGAGGGCTCAGTCCCTCCATTTTTATTAAATTTAAGGTTTTTTATGAAAAAATATCAGGAAATATTTGAAACAGTCATTTTGGCTAGCTTTTTTGTAATATCGGTAATGGCTATAGCTCCAATAACTTAATACTAATATATAATTATTATATGAATAAATTTTATATATTTGGCTTATTGTTTTTTACACTAAATGCATTTTCTTGCTCAGATCTTCTGGACACTGACATGAGAGTTCTTGACTCCGCTGAGTCAAGAAACTTTTGCGAGTTTGAAGGAAAAGCTTTACTAGTTGTGAATGTTGCAAGTAGATGTGGTTACACTTACCAATATGCTGGCCTTCAAAAGTTGTATGAAAGCTACAAAGATGATGATTTTCTAGTAATTGGAATTCCATCTAGAGATTTTCTTCAAGAATACTCTGATGAAAGCGATGTTGCAGAATTTTGTTCTACAGAATACGGTGTTGAATTTCCTATGTTCTCAACTGCTAAAGTCAAAGGAAAAAAAGCACACCCATTTTATAAAAAACTTATTGCAGAGTCAGGTTATACGCCCTCATGGAACTTTAATAAATACTTAATCTCAAAAGAGGGTAAGGTTGTATCCACATATGGATCAAAGGTAAAGCCTGATTCAAAAGAGCTCATATCAGCTATTGAAGACTTGCTGTAAAATTATTACTTAGAAACTAATACAGTTTTAGGTTTGTTTGCTGCAAATATTCCATTATCTACCACTCCAGGAATATTATTAATCAAAGCTTCCAGTTCAGCGGGGTTTGAAATATCCATATTAGAGATATCTAAAATATGATTACCTTGGTCTGTTATAAATCCAGTTCTATATGTCGGTATTCCACCCATCGAGATTATTTTTCTTGCAACAAGGCTCCTACTTTCAGGTATCACCTCTATAGGCAGTGGAAAAGCTCCCAAGAGATTAACCATCTTTGACTGATCAACTATACATATAAACTCGTTAGAAGCAGAAGCTACTATCTTTTCTCTAGTATGTGCGCCACCACCACCTTTAATAAGACAATTTTCAGGAGACACCTCATCTGCACCATCTATGTAATAAGCTATATCAATTACATCATTAAGGTTAAAGACTTCGATCCCATTTTCATTTAATAATATTGATGAAGCATCTGAGCTAGAAACAGCTCCAGCAAATTTGTGCCTATATTCCTTCAGTTGTTCTATAAAAAAATTAACTGTTGAACCGGTTCCAATGCCTAAGATCATCTCTGGATGAAGATTATTTTTGATATATTCTATAGCTTGTTTAGCAACATTTATCTTTGAGCCACTCATAGAGTTATAATACAAGAAAATATAGGTAGTTAATTATTTTGAGACTAAAAATTAAAAAAACAGGTTCTTTTAAGAATTCCCAGAAGTACCTAAAACTTATTCCTGATGCATCTGTTTATGACGTAGCATTAAAATCACCTATAACATTTGCTCCAAATATTTCTTCAAAGCTGGGGAATAAAGTTTTCTTAAAAAGAGAGGATCTGCAGCCTATATTTTCTTTTAAAAACAGAGGAGCGTATAACAAGATTGTAAATTTAACGGATGCTGAAAAGAAGAGGGGAGTTATTGCTGCATCAGCAGGAAATCATGCTCAAGGAGTAGCCAGTGCATGTAAAAAACTAAAAATTAATTGCCTAATTGTTATGCCAATAACAACTCCAGAAATAAAAATAAAAGATGTAAAAAGATTTGGAGCCAAAATACTCCAGCATGGGGACAATGTAGATGCAGCTTTAAAAGAGGCACTGTCTATTGCAAAGAAAAAAAAATTGTCTTTTGTTCATCCTTTTGACGACCCTCTAACAATTGCTGGCCAAGGGACTATAGGTCAAGAAATTCTTGAAGATCAAAATCATTTTGATGTTGTTTTTGTTCCAGTGGGAGGAGGAGGTATTCTAGCTGGTGTGTCTGCCTGGATAGCACAGAATAATAAGAAAATAAAAATTGTTGGTGTTGAGGTTGAGGATTCTGCATGTCTTGCTGAGGCAGTAAAAGCTAATAAAAGAGTTACTTTAAAAGAAGTGGGCCTCTTTGCTGATGGAGTGGCGGTATCAAGGGTTGGAAAAAATAATTTTGATGTTATTAAAGAGTGCGTAGATGAAGTCATTACAGTTAGTGTTGATGAAGTCTGCACCGCAGTAAAAGATATCTTTGAAGATACAAGAGTTCTGTCAGAACCTGCTGGGGCATTAGCACTTGCAGGGTTAAAAGCCTACGCAAGAAAAGTTAAAAATAAAAAACTTATTGCTATAAGTTCTGGCGCTAATGTAAATTTCCAAAGACTTAATTTTATTGTTGAGCGATCAGAGATTGGTGAAAATAGAGAAAAAATATTAAGTATCAAAATCCCAGAGATACCTGGAAGTTTTCTTAAGCTCTCAAGGATGTTTGGCAGCTCTCAAGTTACAGAGTTTAACTACAGGAAATCTAGCTTAAGTGATGCATATGTTTTAGTTGGTGTTAGAACTAAAACTGAAAAATCATTTGAAACCTTAAAGTCCAAATTAAAAAAAGCAGGCTTCAAATTTAGCGACTTTACTCGAAATGAAATATCCAATGATCATCTAAGACATATGGTTGGTGGCAGGAATAGTGACTCAGACTCTCATAACAATGAAAGAATATTTAGGGGAGAGTTTCCTGAGAAGCCAGGTGCGCTGTTAAATTTTCTAGAGAAATTTGGAAATAAATGGAATATTTCCTTATTTCATTACAGGAATCTAGGTTCAGCTTTTGGAAAGATATTAATTGGCATCGAGAGTAAGGATAAAGACAAGCTAATAAATCATTTAAATAAGTCAGGAACTATTTTTACAGAAGAAACCTCCAACAAGGCATACAAAGATTTTTTAAAATAAAAGATTAATACTTTAATCTAAATTTAATTGAAAAAAGCTCATCGCTAGGATTTTCCCATGGTTCTTTGAACAACTCGGATTGAGATCTATCGTCTTCCTCGTCGTAAATTCTCCCACCTTTAGAATAGACTAAAAATAGATATGACAAAGGAGCGAGCTCATATTTATATCTAATTTGGAACGAAGCTACGCCAGTATTGAACTCATTAACAACATTATTTCCTTTATAAAGGTATCCATTAGCATCTGAAAAAATACTAATAGGATTTTTTGCTTTCAAAGCAACAAATTGACTCTTAAGTCTGATCTCATGTTTATTATTTCTAAACCAATTTAGATCAAAAGATAAGGTATCTTGTCTTGAATCATATGAGGCAAGATTATTATTATCCTGCCATATCAGCCATTCATTTTCCTTTCTTATCCTATATTGCGCATTAATTCTTAAGTTATCATTTGGAAATATTGAACCTGCTATCTTGTAAAACTTTCGACCATACCCATTCGAATCCCACTGATTATCTTTCTCTCCCTTAAAGAAGCTAACTCTCCAGTCATATGTCCAGAATGAATAGTTCTTTGCCTCAAAGTCTGCTGTAATACCTATTCTTCTTTTTGATTTGATAAAAGGATAGGCTTCATTTTTTCTTGTGATAGTTGTATTTTTCCCAGAAGATCTAAAATTAAAATCTAATTGAAATTTAGAGTTGTCCTTAAAACTAAAAGAATTTTTTTGATCTATGCCTATTGGATTTGAATTACCAGTTGTGTCAGCATCATAATTTAGGTCAATTCCATAATCTATTTGTTTTAATATCGAGCTATTATCAAATTCATTTATTTTTTTATTTCCTCCAATACCAGCATGAATCCAGTCCCTTCTTTGCAGATAACCAAAGTCATTCAACTCGAAGTCGTCTTCAAAATAAAGAAGGCTTCCACTTATGTTAGATAGTTTATTTGGAAGATATGTAAACTGAGCCCTATACCCAAGCCCATTTTTACCATTTTTTTCTGAGGCTAACAGGTCTGAATATGTAATTAATTTTTTTGAACGAATATTGACGTAATCAATAACATTGACTGTTGATGATTCGCCTGTCATTTCATTCTCAACATTCGTTACCATGAAGCCCAACGTTTTATTTCCAAGCTTTGTTCTGGATCGAAGAGCATAATAGTCTCTTCCAGCTGAAAAGGCTTCATCAGCCTCACTTGCTACGAATACTCCAAATTCATTATTATTACTTTTTTGAGTAAGTCTTAATGCAAAATCAATATCAGAATAGTTTTTTTTAGCTGCCTCGCAACCGTCTTCATTACTTTCTTCTGAGCAATTATAGCTGGGAGCAGCTCCAATCCTCCGCGTGTTTATAACCGAGTATCTATCATAATTACTAATATTAAACAGTGATTGGTTTTCATTGAAAAATGCTCTTTTTTCTGAGTAAAAAGTTTCTTGAGCAGAAAAGTTAATAACCACATCGTCACTCTCAGCTTGCCCGAAATCTGGATTGATAGCTAGATTTATTTGACGACCTTTTCCAGTGCTATAAAAGATTTCAGCCCCAATATCTGATCTTTCTTGGTTTGTAACTGAATTTTTATTTGAAGATATATATGGAAAAAAAGTTAGCTTAGATTTTGTATAGTTTTGTATTTCTAGGCTATCTAACTCTTGAAAGTAGTCATTTCTACTAGCCATTGTTCCGGCACTGCTCACCCATGACTGATTTTCGGCACTATAACGTAATGCGGTGTAATTAATTTTTCTTATATCGCTATCAGGCTGTCTCATTAACGTTACATCCCAAGGAATAAAAAACTCAGAGATCCAATACCCGTCAAATTTTTGTGTTTTTGCAATCCAATTTCCATCCCAGTCTGTCTTAAAGTCTCCTGCTTGCGTTTTTATGGCATCGAAAAGCGAGTCCCCAAGATTTATAGCAAGAATGAAAGCTTTGTTGCCATCACCATCAAAGTCTATATTTATAGAGTTTTTATCGCTAAGTGAATTTATTTGATCTCTAAGCGTCTTTCTGGAGAACATAGAATCATTACTTTGAAAATTCTTAAATCCAACATATATACCATCCTTATTTGAGAAAATTAAAGCCGTTGTAAGAAGTTCATTTTTCTTAAGAGTGAAAGGAGATGTTTCGTAAAAATCTGTAATTTCAAATGCATTATTCCACTCAGGCTCATCAAGAGAGCCATCAATAACAATTGAGCTTGACCAAATCAGCGTGGAGGCAAATAAAAGCGATAATGAGGCTAAAGTTATTTTCATATAGATTTAATTTAGACTATCTTAATCTATGAATGGTAGGAAATCATCTGATTGTTTTCAGAAAAAACATAATCATATTTAAGGTCATGTTTTTCTCCAAAATGCATATTACAAATCTGGTATTGATAACACAACCCAACCAGTAGAGGTCTTGATACCTCCTCATTTATAGAACCAATAATTCTATCGAAATATCCAGAGCCATAGCCAAGCCTGTATCCATTTAGATCAACTCCTGCCATAGGAATAAACATTAAATCAATTTCATTTATGTTGACATAATCTTCACTTTTAACCTCTTTGATTCCAAATTGATTTATAAAGAAGTTAGGCTGCTCATCCAGCAAATTAAAAGCCATCATTTCGTCATCAATTACTTTTGGAATATAAATATTCTTTTTAAGTTTAGTAAAAGCTTGAATTAACAAATTTGTATTGACTTCATTTCGAAAAGGAAAATATAAGGCAATGTTTTGCATTTCATGAGTATTGATTTTTTCTAATACATTTTCTTGGATTAAAAAACTTATATTGCTCTTAGATGAATCAGAAATAGACTGCCCCTGCTCAAAGAGTGATTTTCGTATTTTATTTTTCACCATAAATTGTGCCGAGGCTAACAAACCAAATCACCGCCATGTGTTATACCTGAACCGATGGGTCAGGTGGTGAATTTCATAACAAATCAGGCTTCCCTATAAAGGTACTGCGCAACAATGCTAGAGGAATATCACCTATTTAATTGTATCGGTTCAAATTTATTAACACATTAGCGTATGAACCAGAATGCAGTTAATTATAAAATATATAGGTATTAAGTAAAAGTTAATTTTTAGAGAGCAGACTCTATTTTTTGTATTAGCTTTTCGATATCTTTATTATTTAAAGAAGAGTCAGTATTCTCGGTTGGCTTGGATAAAAGCTTACTAGCCATAGTTAGACCAGCTATCACCAAAGCATTATTCTTATCGCCGATGCCATCAAGCTCATCATTTAATAATTTTGCAGCTCTAATGAGTTGGTCTTTCTCTTCTGGCGGACAGGCTAACGTCAGATCTCGGCCAAAAATTCTTAAAGATAGCGTTTCCATTTCTGACATTATTTTTTAAGTTTAGTTATTTCTTTATTTAGTATGAGCTTATCTTTTTTCCAGTCTCTTTCCCTTTGCACATAAGAATCTATTATTCCTTTTTGTTCATCAAATCTTTTTATTAAAAGATCTACCTTATCCTCTAGCTCAAATAATGATGATTTTTTTTCTTCTGACATTGTATAAGTTTAATTGTACTAGAATGAATTGGAAAGTTTCTTTAATAAAAGAGTAAAATAAGGCATGGAAAAAATAATTTTTAAAAACAGAAGAGATTCACTTATAAAACACCTACCTAAGAATTCAGCCTTAATTGTACCTGGTGCAGATTTGCAATATAGAAACGCTGACTCATCTTATAATTTAAGACAGGAAAGTAGCTTCTACTATCTGTCTGGTTTTTGTGAGCCCTCTTCTCTAATGGTTTTAGTTAATAATGGACAGAGCATTGATTCAATAATCTTTGTCCCTGAAAAAGATAAACTTAAAGAAATCTGGGATGGTTATCGAGCTGGCCCTGAGGGCGCAATAAATGATTTTCTTTTTGATCAAGCTTTTGAAAATAATAAATCAGATGCTTTAATGCCCGAAATCCTTCAAGGGCTAGAAAAAGTTTTTTATTCAATAGGGAAGAAAAATGGCTTTGATCAGAAAGTAATTGACTGGACATGCGCAGCAAATTCTAAAGATAGGCACAGCAAATCAATTGATATTATTGATGGCTCTTCGATGGTAGGAAATTTAAGGCTTATCAAAGATAAGCATGAAATCGATATTATGAAGAGAGCTTGTGAAATTTCAGCTGAATCATATATTGAGGTCATGAAATCTATAAAGCCTGGCGACAATGAGCAGGAAATAGAGGCGCTATTTTTATATGAATTCGCCAAAAGGGGAGGTAGGTTTCCAGCCTATACACCTATAGTTGCTGGAGGTGAGGGCGCTTGTGTATTGCATTATATTGAAAATGATAAAGAGCTAGCTGCATCAGATTTAATTTTGGTAGACGCAGGATGTGAATACAAAATGTATGCATCTGATATCACAAGAACCTTCCCAGTAAGTGGAAAATTTTCAGATGAACAGCTGCAAATTTATAATATTGTACTCAAAGCCAATCTTGCCGCAATCGATGCTGTAAAAACTGGTAATAGCATAATGGAACCTCAAATGGTTTCAGAAAAAGTAATTACTGAAGGTCTTGTAGAGTTGGGTATTCTATCTGGCGATGTTAATCAGCTTCATAAAAATGGTGCATTCAAGGACTTTTACATGCATAAGGTGGGACATTGGCTTGGTCTTGATGTTCATGATGTTGGTGACTACATGGAGGGAGATGAGTTTATGAAGTTTAAACCAGGGATGATAACTACAATCGAGCCAGGTATCTATATCAGTAGTGCAATGGATGTAGATGACAAATGGAAAGGCATCGGCATAAGAATAGAGGACGACATCCTTGTAACAGATTCAGGCAATATTAATCTAACAGAGAAGGTGCCATCTAATCCTCAAGAAATAGAATCATTGATGGCTTAGACTATGGAGGTTCCAATTGTTATTTCTGGTGGGGGGATAATAGGTAATTACATTTCTCTTAGGCTTGAAAAAAATAATATCAAAACTGTTATTGTCGAAAAAGCGAGTGGTTTCTTAGCCCTAGACAAGGGTATAAGAACAGTCACTCTCAATGAGCATTCCATGCAAATGCTAAAAAACATTGGTATTTGCCCATCAATTGCTCAAATCAACAGCATCGACGTATTAGATGGTGAGGGTACAGGCAAAATTCAATTTCTAGCAAAGGACGTCGGCAGCGAAAACCTTTCATATGTGACCTATTTCAATGAATTACAAAAACTAATTTCTGATCCATGTAAAGAAAGAACCTTTTTTAATAATGAGATTAATTCAGTACAGAATCTTAATACAGAATCTGATCCAGAGATCATGCTTAAAGATGGCATGATCATAAAAACGAATCTTATTGCTGGGTGTGATGGAAGAAATTCAAATATTGCAAAAATTGCTTCACTTACAAGCAGTTTCGATGACTACTTACAAACAGCTTTAACTTTCGTCGTTGATATTGATAACAATTCACACGGCAAAGCCCACCAAGTTTTTTCTGAAAAAGGAATATTTGCACTTATGCCACTCCCAGAAGGCAGGGGTGAGATGAATAAATGCACAGTAGTTTGGTCAATAAAAAATCAAGTTTTGGGAGATGAGCCTGTATCTGAGTTTGTAAAAAATAACATTTCTTTTTTTGAATCAAAGCTTAATGTTAGTCTCAAGGTTAAGTCAGAAATTCTAAGTTTTAAATTATCGAATCATCATTTTGAAAACTATATTAGCGGACCTGTTGTTCTTCTCGGTGATGCTGCACACTCAATCCACCCCTTAGCAGGTCAAGGTATTAATCTAGGATTTGCAGATGCAGATGTTTTTTGTGAAGAGGTAATTAGTTCTTATAAAAAAGGGATTGCCTTTAATGAGAAATCAGTTTTAAAAAGATATGAGATTAGAAGAAAAAGTATGAACTTTTTAATGTTGAAGTCTATGGACTTTTTTGTAGATTTATTTGGTTCAGAAAATTTATATCTAAGGCTGATCAGAAATTTAGGTATTTCTTCGTTAAATAAATCAAAGTTTGTTAAAGCATTCTTTATAAGACATGCTTCTGGAATGAATAAGTTTTAAATTTATATTAGACTTTTTGACCTTTAGCTCTAAGTTCTTTAAGAACTTCACTAATGCCTTTTTTGTCAATGATTCTCATACCTTTTGCAGATACTTTAAGATTTACGAACCTGTTCTCAGATTCAACCCAAAATTTGTGTGTGTGAAGATTAGGAAAAAACTTTCTTTTAGTCCTATTTTTAGCGTGAGAAACATTGTTTCCTGACTGTGGTATCTTACCTGTTACTTGACATATTTTACTCATTGAAACGCGATTTTATAGAACACTGAGGAACTTAGCAATACTATTGTGAAACAAATTTATTTATTACGACATGCACAATCTGACTGGAAGAGTTCTAATCAGAAAGATTTTGATAGACCATTAGCAAGAAAAGGCATTGAAGAAGCAAATAAAATATCATGTTACTGTAAATCTCATTCAATTTTGGTAGATAAAATATTCTGTAGCACCGCAGAAAGAACTAAGCAGACTTTTGATATATGCAGCGATGGGCTTAATTATCCAATAGCTGAAGCAGTCTATACTGATGAGCTTTACTTTGCTGGCCCTGATGAGATCGTTAAGCTTATCCAAAGTTTAAGTGAATCCATTACCTCTGTTTTAATAATAGGCCACAATCCATCAATGCAAATGTACATAAATGCTATTTCAGAAAATTCTCGTATCAAGTACTCAACATGCGGGCTGGCAGAAATTCTCGTTGAAAGTTCATGGAAAGACTTATCTTTAAAAAAATGTAAGTTAAAATCTTTTATTCAACCAGGAGAGCTTTAAAAATTGAAAAACATAAAAATTAAGATCATTAACCCACTAATGGGATCCAAGATACCCTTGCCTCAATATGAAACAAAGGGCTCGGCAGGATTGGATTTAAGGGCATGCCTAGATAGTAAGCTCAGCCTTCAGGCAGGATCATCTCAGTTGATACCTATTGGTTTTGCAATGTACTTAGAAGATCCGGGTCTTGCAGCAATGGTTATACCCAGATCAGGTCTAGGTTCTAAGCATGGAATCGTTCTTGGTAATCTGGTTGGGTTGATTGATTCAGACTATCAAGGAGAGCTAATGGTTCCTGCCTGGAATAGATCAGATACAGATTTTGAGATTAATCCTGGAGACAGGATTGCACAAATGATTATAGTTCCAGTGATTCAAGCAGATTTTGAAATCGTAGACGAGTTCAGTGAGACTCAAAGGGGAGAAAAGGGTTTTGGAAGTTCAGGTATAAATTGATAAATTTACTTTTTCTTGCCAAACCTTTCTTCAAATTTTTGAACTCTTCCGCCAGTATCAATAATTTTTTGCTTACCAGTATAAAAAGGATGAGAAGCAGAGGATATATCAAGAGGATAGTATGGGTATGTTTTTCCATCTTCCCATTCTTTCGTTTGAGTCGTATCTAATGTTGAACGAATGAGAAAGAACTTATCAGCACTAGCGTCATGGAATAAAACTTCACGGTATTCAGGATGTATATCTTTTTTCATAATAAAATCAAAATTTGGATGAGAACTATAACAAAAAACAACTTCTTTTCAATCAAAACATGAAAATTTTTTACTATGACATAGCTGTTTCATTGCCTCTAAGGCAATGCTTTACTTATAGTTCTGAGCTTAAAATTACAAAAGGAACCCGCGTGTCAGTTCCTTTTGGTAAAAGGAAGATTGTAGGAGTGGTTATAAAAAATATTCAAAAGCCAGATTTCCTAAAAAAAGCGGGAGCTATAAAAAAAATTATCGCTGTACTTGATGAATATCCTTTGTTCGACAAGCCAATTTTTGATTCTATATTGTGGTCTTCTGATTACTATCATCATCCTATTGGTGAGGTTTTTAATACCTTTATACCCACCGAATTAAGAAAAATTAATAATAAAAAAATTGAAGCTTTAAGAGAATTTTCTGAATATTCAGTAAATGAAGATGATAAGAAATTCGATTTAACCAAGGATCAAGAAAAAGCAGTCAAGGTGCTTTCTAAATCTAAAGGGTTTTCACCCACTTTATTATATGGAGTTACAGGGTCTGGAAAAACAGAAGTTTACTTAAGAGTTGCAGAAACTTTTATTAAAAATAATAAATCAGTACTAGTTTTAGTTCCCGAAATAAATTTAACCCCCCAATTGCTCTCCCGATTTGAGAATAGATTTAATGGTGAAATTGGCATATATCATTCTAAGCAAACAGCAGCTAAGAGATTAAAGACTTGGCTAAAAGCTAAATTTGGTTCTATAAAAATAATAGTAGGAACTCGATCTTCGGCTTTAGTGCCTTTAGATAACATTGGTTTAATAATTATCGATGAAGAGCACGACCAATCATTTAGGCAGTCAGAAGGGTTTAAATTCTCTGCTAGAGACTTAAGTATAAAAAGGGCACAGCTTGCAAATATTCCAATTATTTTGGGGTCAGCAACCCCTTCACTGCAAACTTTAAAACTTGTAAAAGAAAATAAATTTATAAGAGTTGATATTCCTAATCGAGTTGACGGAAACAAGCCTCCTAAATTAATAGCCTTAGATATCAATAACAGCCCTTTAATAGGTGGAGTTGCTAAAGAGACAATTGAAGCAATGCAATCAACCATAGACAGAGGAGAACAGGTTCTAGTTTTTATTAATAGACGAGGATTCGCTCCACTCTATCAGTGTGGTAGTTGCGGGTGGGTAGCAGATTGCAAATCTTGTGATACAAATTTAGTCTTCCACCAGGCAAGAAATAGATTAATTTGTCATAGGTGTGAATCTGCCTACTCTGTTAATTCGTCTTGTCCGGCATGTAAGTCTAATGACTTTAATATGTATGGAGCTGGAACAGAGAGAGTTGAAGAAGTTCTTAAAAGCAACTTTGTAAAGACTCCAATAATTAGAGTTGATCATGACTCAACAAAAAAAGTGGGAGCAATGGAGGCTATAGTTAAAAAAATTCATTCCTCAGACGCAGCAATTTTAGTTGGAACTCAAATGCTTGCAAAAGGACATGATTTTCCGAAAGTCACCTTAAGCGTTATTTTAAATGCTGATAATGGCCTTATAAGCCCAGAAATTAATGCATTAGAGAAAATATCTCAATTGCTTATTCAAGTCTCAGGAAGAGCAGGAAGAAATAATAATCTTGCAAAAGTTATTATTCAAACAAGATATCCCGATGATATAAATCTTAATAAAATTAAGACAGGAGATTATATGAAATTTGCTTCACAATGTCTCAGTACCAATGAGCAAATGAACTTACCTCCATTTACTACTTTATGTCTGCTTAGGTGCTCATCACCAACTCAGAGGAGTAATGTGGATTTCCTAGAGAAAGCTGTTTTAATTTTATCCAATAGGACTGACATAAATGTTATTGGCCCCTTGCCTTCATTAGTTTCGAAGTCGAAAGGAAATTATAGGCACCAAGTCTATATCCATGCACCAAAGAAAACTTTTTTAAATAAGGTATTAAAGTTTTTAACAACAGAGTTTGAAAAATGGCCGGAATCTAATAAGGTTAAGTGGTCTTTCGACATTGATCCAATAGACTTAAGCTAAATATTAATCTTAATTAATTGTCCTGGGTATATTGGTTTATTGTTTAGTTTATTCTCTGTATTAATTTCTTCTACAGTCACTCCAAATCTTATCGCTATTTCTGATAAGACATCCCCTTTTTGTATTTTGTAAGTCACATAGCCTGGATCAATACTCATAAAGGTATTTGCTTTAGGTTTGTCTTTAAAATAGTTATGTATTCCTAGGAAAACAGATCTTGCAATCATTCTTCTCCCTGGCTTGCCCTTTAATCTTTGTGCGTCTTCAGGGTTGGTTATAAACCCTGACTCAACCAATACAGAAGGTATATCAATAGACTTAAGAACTCTGAAATCTGCGTACTCAACATTCTTTTTATGAATTTTTGTAAAAGGGTCTCTTTTAAGTTGATCCAATATCTTAGTTCCTAAAATTTTACTTTCAGAAATTTTTTTCTTATACATTTCTGGATAGGTTTGTCTTGCCGCATCCTCATCAAAATCAACTGGCTTTAGATTTTTTATATCAGCCTGTATTCTCTGCCTTTGTTTTTTAGATAAGTTTCTAGCAACAGTACTTGAAGCTTCATCTGACCATATAAAAACAGAAGCACCCTTTACAGAAGATAATCTAAACCCATCAGCATGGATTGAAACAAAAATATCTGCTCCATATTTCCTAGCATCCTGGTATCTATTATTTAAATCTAATGTCTCATCTCCATCTCTAATCATCACCGGTCTGTACCCATAAGTATCTCTTAAGGTTCTTTCTAACTCCTTCGCAATAAGTAACGTCACATCTTTTTCTAAAATATTATTTGGGCCAACCGCACCAGGATATTTACCACCGTGACCCGCATCTATAGCAACAACAATATCTCTAATACTTTTATTGAGGTTTTTATTTCTTTTCACCTTAAGCTCTAATTTTATATTTTCTGTATTTATAGTCTGAGTTGGGTTTTGCCAATGGACTGATTCATATAAATCAACAACGATTCTAGTAAGACTTCCATCCTGAGATGCTCTTACTTTTTTGATTGGATAGTTGTATGGAACATTTATCTCGGTCGGAAGGCTCGATTGATTAACTTCCATGACAATTCTAGAGGGATCTTCTAAAGAATAAGACCTTACCAATGAAACTTTATCTACATTAAAGTTAATACTAATTTCATTGTTACCCATGTCTTGTATTTCATCGAAGAAAACATCATTTCCGCTGATAAATAAAGATAGAAAACCAAGGATTGCCAATCTATTCATAAGCTTTTAACCATTCTTTAAAGTCATTATCGCCCGAAATTAAAGAAACCTCTCTTCCCTCAGGAAGATGGCTGAAAACTATTTTTAGGTCAAAACTTCTTTCATGTTGAAGCCTTTCAGGCCACTCAATTAGCACTACTTTCTTAGAGTTTATTTTTCTACTTAGATCAAATATATCAATATCTTCTGCTTCGTTAGTTCTATAAAGATCAATATGCAAAAACATTAAATTATTAAAATCATATTCCTCGCAGAGAGTATAAGTTGGACTTTTTACAAGGTCCTTCCATCCACAATTTTTTATAATAGATCTAGATATAAAAGTTTTGCCTGCTCCTAAGTCACCCTCAAGATGTATTTCAATTTCTTGCGAAGAAGATTTAAGTATCTCCATAGCTATCTTTGACCCTAGTTGGTTTGTAGCCTCGTCATTTATAAGAGTAAGTTTTTTCATTGATTTAGTAATTGTCTTATTATAGGTATTAAACTTGAGGCATTTAAGCCTATTTCACCAATTTCTTCCTTAAATTTTAAACCTGCCTCCGAATGAACTGCAACAGCAATAAGGCTCGCATTTCTTATATCAAGACTTTGGGCAAGAAGAGCAGTCAAAACACCAGCCAGAACGTCACCAGTACCTCCTGTAGCAAGTTCAGGTCCGCCGCACGAGCTTATAAAAGACTTGTTATTTTTTGAGTCAAAGACCACTGTTCCCATTCCTTTTAATATGACAATAGAAGCCCCATAAGTGTCTGCAATTTGCTTGGCAGCAGAAAGTCTATCTCTTTGAACTTCTTCAATAGATATGTTTAGTAATATAGCAGCCTCTCCTGGATGGGGCGTCATCAAGATTGTTTTATTGGATTTTTTGATTAAAGATTTTGATGATGCCGCGATGTGTAAAGCACCTGCATCTAATATAATTTTTGAATTATTTGCAGACTTTAATATTTTATCCAATATAGTTTTTGCAAAAGCAGTATTAGCAATTCCTGGTCCATACAATATAACGTTATGATCTTTAATTTTTAAATCTATATTGACCCCTTCAACCATATCAACACCAGTTATCATTACTTCAGGGTTTCTTAATAAAGATGAGCTTACATTAGACGTGTCTGTGACGAGAGTTACTAGTCCAGAGCCACAAAATAAACTTGCCTCAGATGCAAGTATTCCCGCGCCACCCATGCCTGGGGAGCCAGCGCATATCAAAACTTTTCCAAAATTACCTTTATGGCTATCCTTTGCTCTATTGGGCAGAAGATTTTTTAATTCTTGAAAGGTAAAACTTTGCAATATAGACATGAAATCACTTAAGCTAAATTATGTTGAATGCTAAAAATTCATTCTTCAGAGAAATAGCCAATCCTATCGGAATGGAATGATCCCATAAAAATTTTTTCGTCATGAGGCACTGCAATAGTGGGTAAACCAAAAACTGTTCTAGAAAATGAAAACTTATCTTCTCTCTTGAGGGTTTTTTGATTAAGTTTATGAATGGAGAAAGGTAGAGAACAATTTGTTTTTTCTGCACAATCACCAAAATCATTAGCCTGTAAATCTAAAGAAGTTAACCAAACCGAACCGCCTTTTAAAAAGATATTATCTGGACTCTGAATAAAATAACTACCTGTTTTAGTATTTTGATTAATATCATAAACAGATAAATTGTCACCTTGATTATAATTAACATAAAGAAGTCCAGAGCTCTCATCTAGCAAAATTCCATTAGGCCCACTTCCATCTGTTCCATCAACTTTGTTAAAAGTATTGTCACTCCAAAGTACTACATGCCCTGAAATACTTTTAAATAATGAATTCATTAACCATTCTTCCATGCTGATATCTCTTTTATACATATGAGATGCATAAAAACTTCCATCTTTTTTAAGGGCTACATCATTGAAATAATAATGGTCAGGGACCCTAATACAGCCCCGCCAGATCATATCCCATGAAGATTCAGTTTTTATAATTTCAAACATTTCAATCGACTCAAATGGAGAATGATTAATTACAGCTAGTTGATAGAAGCCTTCATCATTTTCAACAAGATCTATTCCGTGGGGATTGAATATGTCTAGCTCGCTTCTTATGCATGAAGCGTCACCCCAAGAGCTTTCTCCAAAAGTAATTTTTGGTACCTTCTTTTCATAGGTATTTAAATCCATTAAGGCAAAGTAACCAGGGGTATGTTCTGCATATGGACCGATTCCTCCAAATTCAGAAATAAAGAAGAATTTATTATCAGGCGTAATCACAATATCTTCTGGGTTTGAGAAACCACAAATAACCTTGATATGGTCATCGGATTCACACTTACTAATATCCTTTTGGGGCCCTATATAGTCAGTAGATACGACAGTTACAGAAATAAATAAATAAAGAATAGAAACTGGGACGGCAATCTTATAATAGTGCTTTATAAAAATTTCTAAAATCTTTGAAGCATGATTTGGAAGTGCGATCAGCCAAACCCCTTTTAAAAAAGATAGAGTCCCCATAACAACAAAAATTACTGACCATAGCCTGTCAGACCATTCCGGTTGAAGAAGACCAGTTAAAAAAAGAATTATCCCAAAGAATAAAGCGAAATAGCCTGAGATTTTGACTTTCGATCCAACAAGATTTGAAAAGAGATATGAATAAAGGGGTTTTATAAGAACTAGCAAACCACATGCTAAGAAAAAGAATGCTAAGTAGTAATTCATAAATTAGTTTTTATATAAATGCTCCTTAATAATACTAACAAGTTCTAAGGGCTTGTCCAATGGAACATGGTGAGCAGCCCCAGGAACCCCTTCAAAAGTCATAATGTCACCATATGTATTCTTAATATTGTCTAGGATACTTCCGGAGGTTAATAAACTGTCTTCACCATGGATGAACAAAGCAGGGCAGCCAAATGAAAATGTGTAACCAAATAACCTTTCAAGACTGCTAAACATTACATCATCAAATTTCCATCTCCATCCAGCCTCAATATTTTTTACTGAGTACTCAGCAATATATCTTAAATACCAATCATTCAGACAATCTTGCTTGGGCATTAATCTGAACCTTTTAATAATATCTGTCTTGTCTTGATAGTGCTTGATCATTCTGAGAGGAGAAGAGTGTTGATTCGGGTCATAGTCCGGTGGCCTTATAAATGTATCAATAATAATAATATTATTTATTAGATCTTTTCGTTCAGATGCAACGTAACCAGCAACATGTCCGCCAAGAGAGTGCCCAACAATAAAAATATTTGAAATATTTTTTTTATCCTTTTCCTTTTCAATTACAGAGACAATACATTCTCCAAAATCTTTAATGCCATATGAATCTCTAAAAGAAGAGTCACCCATGCCAGGAAGATCTATCGCAACTATATTTGCGCAGTCTCTAAAGTGGGGCGCAATAGGATCCCACCATTTTTTATGAGCACCTGTTCCATGAATAAGAATTATTAAATCTTTACTTTCATCTTTGGAGTTCCAGCTAGAATAGGATATATCCCCATGTGGATTCTTGATAATCTCTGAGCTAGGCTTGTCCTCAATAGCATCTTTGAACCACTGTGGAGCATGAATAATGTCTTGATTAAGATTGTTAGTTATTTCCATAAACAGTATTCTAAGCTATAAAAAATAAAAATATGAATAAACTTAATTTAACACCAGCAGCAACTGTTTTAGTCCTAAAGGATTCTCCTGATGGGATGGAAGTTTTGATGGTAAAAAGATCTAGCAGGCCTCCCTTCGGAGACCTTTTTGTTTTCCCGGGCGGCAAAATTGACGAAAGTGATTTCAATAATAAGATAGAAGATTTTTGTGATGGTGTGACTGATAAGGAGGCCTCCATAAACCTTGGATTAGATTCTGGGGGTCTAGCATATTGGGTTGCATGTATTAGAGAATGCTTTGAGGAGGTTGGAATTTTACTTGCTAAAAAAAAGAGTGGGGAAGATCTTGATCTAGATGGAGTCGATAAACATAAATATCAAAAATATAGAGAGATGTTGTTAAATAATGAAATTGATTTATATAATATCTGTTTAGAAGAAAATTTAATTTTAATGCCTCAACAAATAGCCCCTTTTTCGCATTGGATAACCCCTGAAATAGAAACTAGGAGATTTGATACACGTTTTTTTATTGCCCATCTCCCAAAGCATCAGACCGGAGAACATGATGGTAGTGAGCTCATAGACAGTGTTTGGATTTCTCCAAAAGAAGCGCTTAAAAAATCTCGTTCGGGTGAGATGCCTATGATTATGCCTACAATAAAAAATTTGGAACAATGTGCACAATTTCATTCAGGCTCTAAGCTTTTAGAAAATCAGAGGAATCTCTCAAATGAGGATATCCCACCAATTCTCCCAAAGTTTTTTAAAGAAGATGGCGAGTGGAGAGGTCTATTGCCTGGAGATAAAGGATATGAGGATCATTAAATAATATGGACTTAATTACTAAAATAACAGCTCCAAATCCTGGTGTTTTCACTGGAGGTGGGACTAATACTTATTTGATTGGCAAAGATGATATAACCCTTGTCGATCCTGGTCCAAATATATCTGAGCATCTAGATGAAATTATCAAAGCAGGGGATGGGAAAATAAAAAGAATCTTTGTTACTCATACCCATAAAGATCATTCGCCAGCTGCATTGCCTCTATCAAAAACGCTTAATGTTCCAATGTATGGAAGGCTAGTAGATGGAGAATCCTCATGGGAAGATGAAACATTTATTCCAGATATTGTTTTAAATGATAAAGATATTATTGAGACAGATGAATATACGTTAGAAGTAATACATACTCCTGGACATGCATCTAATCATTTATGCTTTTTAATAAAAGATACGAAATGCCTTCTAACAGGTGACCACATTATGGATGGGTCTACGGTTGTTATTGGGCCACCAGATGGGAATATGAAAAGCTATATCAATTCATTAGAAAAGTTACTAGATTTTGATATTGATTGTTTTGCGCCTGGGCATGGAAATTATATTCACGAGCCTGAGAAAACCATTCAATCAATCATTAGACACAGACTAACAAGAGAAGGAAAAGCTCTTAGAAAGCTAGGAGAGGCAGGAATTTCATCCTTAGATGAACTAACTAAGCTTGTTTATGATGATGTGTCAGAGCTGCTCCATCCTATAGCTAAATATAGTCTAGAGGCTCATTTGTTAAAGCTTATAGATGAAAAGAAAGTTAAATTAGATAAAGATCTATTCGAAATAGTTTAATCCTTTTTCTTTTTATATAAGACTTTCTCCTCAATAGCTTCTATATCAATATCATCAATTGAGTCTTCGTTATTATCAGGTATCTTTTTTACATCTTTTTCAATTTTAAGGTCGATAGGCGAAGTTCCAAGATCAAAAGTTAGCTCCCTTACATTTTTTGAAATAGTATCCTCAACACAGTCATCTTGATCATATGACTCACGGGTCTCTCCCTTATCATTAATGGGAAAGGGTCTTTGGGGAGGGCCCATTTGCATGCATTTAATAGTAGCAACTGGTGAGAAGTAATCATTATTAGAATATAACTTATCAAGTTCTTTTGGTGACATTGAGCAACCAACAATTCCAAATAGAATAAATGGCGCTAAGAATTTTTTCATAAACTTTGTTTGTTTTCTATAAGAGACTCAACAACCGAAGGGTCGGCAAGAGTTGTCGTGTCTCCTAAATTAGATAGATCATTCTCAGCAATCTTTCTAAGAATTCTGCGCATAATTTTTCCTGATCTTGTTTTAGGCAAGCCTGGAGCATTTTGAATTAAATCTGGCTTTGCAATAGCTCCAATTTCTTTAGCAACAAATTGTTTCAATTCATAACTAAAGTTGTCATCAAATGATTCATTTATCATTAAAGTAACAAAAGCATATATTCCTTGCCCCTTAATTGGGTGGTCAAAACCAACAACAGCTGCTTCAGCAATTTTAGGATGGAGCACAAGAGCACTTTCAATTTCAGCCGTTCCTAGTCTGTGGCCGGAAACATTAAGAACATCATCAACTCTTCCGGTTATCCAGTAGTATCCATCCTCGTCTCGCCTGGCTCCATCACCAGTAAAGTAAATATCTTTATACATACCAAAATAGGTGTCGATCATTCTTTGGTGATCGCCATAAATACTTCTAATTTGACTAGGCCAAGACTGCTCAATAACTAAATTACCTGCATTAGAACCTTCTAGCGTATTTCCATGTTCATCGTAGAGAGCTGGCTTAACCCCGAAGAAGGGCAGAGTTGCTGACCCAGGCTTTGTTGGAGTAATCCCGGCTATTGGAGAAATAAGTACCGAACCAGTTTCGGTTTGCCACCAAGTATCAATAACTTCGCAATTAGATTCACCGACAACACTGTAGTACCAATCCCACGCCTCTGGATTAATTGGCTCCCCAACTGTGCCTAAAATTCTTAGGCTATTTCTTTTTGTCTTTTTAACAGGATCATCGCCTTGGGCCATCAGAGCTCTAATGGCAGTTGGGGCTGTATAAAAAATACTAATGTCGTGCTTATCGCATATCTCCCAACACCTTGATGCTGAAGGGTAGGTGGGCACTCCTTCAAACATAAGTGTTGTTGCTCCATTTGAAAGAGGTCCGTATAAGATATAAGTATGTCCTGTTATCCATCCCACATCTGCTGTACACCAATATTTGTCCTCTGGCCTTATTCCAAAAAGATATTTGAAACTAATGTGAGCACCCAATAGATAACCTGCAGTAGAATGAAGAACACCCTTTGGCTTGCCTGTAGAGCCTGATGTATAGAGAATGAAAAGAGGATCTTCAGAATCCATAGGCTCTGGAGCACACTTATTAGAAACATCTTTAACAAGATTTTCATACCAAACATCTTTTTTATCATCCCAATTAATTTCGCCACCAGTTCTTTTTATAACCAGTGTATTTTTAACATCTGGGCAGCCTATAAGAGCTTCATCTACATTAGATTTAAGTGGCACTTTTTTGCCGCCCCTTAAGCCCTCATCAGCAGTTATAACAATTCTACAATCAGCATCAAGAATTCTATCTTTGAGTGATTCTGGAGAAAATCCGCCAAAGACAACAGAATGCACGGCACCTATTCGCGTGCAAGCAAGCATTGCGAAGGCAGTCTCAACGATCATAGGCATATAAATACAAACTCTCGAGCCCTTTTCAACACCCAGGCCTTTTAAAACATTAGCGAACTTACATACTTCGTTATGGAGCTCTTGGTAGGTTAATTCTTTAGAATCAGCAGGATCATCTCCTTCCCATATCAATGCTATTTTGTTTGCATCATTTTCTAAATGTCTATCGATGCAGTTTAAGCTAATATTTGTTTTACCACCCTCAAACCACTTCGCATTATTAAATTGATTATTGAATGTTGTTTTGAAGTCTTCCATCCAGCTTATGTTTTCATTTGCTAGTTCTTTAAAAAATTTAGAGGGATCTTCTATGGATTGCCTGTAAAGTTCTCTGTATTCATCAAAGTCTTTTATATAAGGATTACTTGAATGTTTTGGGCTATAAAGCTTTTGAGACATTCTTAAATAATTGAAGGTTGGGGATTAATGAAATTCTTTCCTTTGGGATTAGACATTATTTTTGTAATGAGTGATTCGTAATCGCTATCATTGGTTTCTAAATTAATATCTGCAGCATTAATTATTAATAAAGGGGCAGAACTATAGTCTAAGAAAAACCTTGAGTATGCATCATTCAGTCTTTCCAAGTAGTCAAGAGTTAGATATTGTTCGTTAATATTTCCTCTCTTAGTAATTCTATCTTTTAGTACATCAATAGGTGCCTGAAGGTAGATGACCAAATCAGGCGTTGGCGCGTCCAAGGTTAGATGGTCATATACTTTGTCATATAGATTCATTTCCTCGTTAGAAAGAGTAACCTCAGCGAATAATCTATCCTTTTCTATTAAAAAATCAGCAACCCTCACTGTTTCAAAAAGACTTCTTTGTTTAAGGTCTTGAATTTGCTGCATTCTTTGAAATAAGAAGAAAAGCTGAGTAGCTAGAGCTGATTGGCTTGGGTTTTTATAAAAATTCTTTAAGAAGGGATTCTCTGCCGGTTGTTCTAAAAAAGAATCATAATTAAATGTTTCGGCTATCTTATTTGCTAAAGTAGTTTTCCCAACACCTATCGGTCCTTCAATTGCGATATATTTTGGAAGCGGCACTTCTTTAATAGCTGGGTTCATTTGTAACGTATAGTTTTTATCCTAGATTATCTCAACTCGTTATAGAAGCCAAATATTTTTGCAGATTCTTCATCACTTTTTTCATTCATCTCAGAAATAATAGTTCCTCTTAATGAGTCATCATTTTTTTGGAAATCAGTCCACCACTTGCCAATACCACTCTTATCTCCCGAAGCTCTCTCTCTTACAAGAAGAAAATCATATGCAGCTCTAAACCTTGGATGTCGTAGAGTCTTATATGGCTGGCTCCCAATTCTGCTATGAAGTTTTAATTGAAGTACCCAAATATCCTTAATGTAGCTTGAAAATTTTCTTGGAATTGCTGTAATTTTTTGTTGTTCGCGAAGTACGCCATCCATAGATCGAAAAAATTTTCTTACATTGATTTCTCCATTCTTAGAACACTTTTTCAATAAAGAGGGCCATAACAATGCAGCCATAAGAAAGCCCGGTGTAATTGATTGTTGATTCTTAACTCTATCGTCAGTATTTCTTAGAGCATGTGTCATAACATTACTGGCAAACTCATTTCTATTTGGATCAGAAAGTATTAGGTATTTATTCAAATGAAATGAGCAGATTTTCTCAAAATTCTTTTCGCCCATTCCATTCAAAAATATTTTGCAAAACTCATCAAACAATCTGGCATTTGAGATGCCAGATAAAAGATGGCCTTTATCATAGATTGCATCCTTAACTAGGTTATCTATTTTGAAATTTAGTTTATTACTAAATCTTATGGCTCTTAAACTTCTAACTGGATCCTCTTCGAATCTTCTTTGAGGATCTCCAATAGATACAATAACTTTTTTGTGTATATGTTTAAGCCCATCATTATGGTCTTCTATTTTTTTTGTAACAGGACAATAGTAAAGAGCATTCACAGTGAAATCTCTTCTATGACAGTCTTGTTCAAGAGTACCCCAATTATTATCTCTAAGAATCTTTCCTGTCGAATCAGTAACAATATTTTCACCATCTTCCTGATCACTTCCTGATCTGAAAGTCGCCACCTCAAGCAACTCACTCCTATTAAAAACATGAACTAATTTAAATCTTTTGCCAATTATTCTTGAAGCTTTAAATGTTTTCCTGATCTGCTCAGGCGTGGCATTGGTAGCTATATCGAAATCTTTTGGTTCTAGTCCTGTTAGCGCATCTCGAACGCATCCACCAACGAGGTAGGCCTGAAAATTACTTTTTTGAAGGTCTTGGACGACAGATATAGCAAACTTACTTATCTTATTATTATCTATCAAATCTAATTATGAATTTTATGATTTAAGGGCATTAGCCATTTAGCTGCTTTTCTTTAATTTCGTCAAGTGTTTTGCAGTGAATGCAATGGGTTGCTGTTGGTCTAGCTTCAAGCCTCTTAATTCCAATTTCATCACCACAAGATTCGCACCAGCCATAATCATCTTGCTTAACTTGTTCTATAGATACTGCTATTTTACTGATAAGTTTTCTCTCTCTATCTCTGGTTCTTAATTCAAAAGCAAACTCTTCCTCTTGAGAAGCTCTGTCTACTGGGTCTGCATAGGTTTCACCTTTAGCTCTAAGATGATCAAAAGTTTTTTGCATTTCATCCTTAAGATGTTCTTTCCAAAGAAGAAGAACGGCAACAAAATGTTTCTTCATTGCTGCGCTCATATATTTTTCACCTTTCTTGGGCTTATAAGCTGCAATTTTAGATTTGTTATTAGCTATTGTTGCTTTTACAGTCTTCTTGGCAACAGCCTTTTTAACTGGAGCTTTTTTAGCAACAGCCTTTTTAACTGGAGCTTTTTTTACTGTCTTGGATTTTTTTTCGACCATGTAAGAATTTATAGAATTTTAGGGTGGAGAAAATATCAGATACTGACGAAATTAGCTAGTCA
>ERZ807291.1213-NODE-1213-length-42519-cov-11.390024_pt1 | contig 42519 bp, 38 predicted proteins | sample MGYA00521257_ERZ807291 | MGnify/ENA primary metagenome ERZ807291 (study PRJEB31413, sample SAMN03169783) | marine metagenome | biome: Marine; feature: Water; material: Subsurface seawater | place: North Sea | collected 2011-04-28 | depth 1 m m ...
AGGTGGGACCACCCTTAAACCCTCTAAGTCCTTGACTATGAGGGTTTTTGTTTTTTTGGACCCCTTTGGTAAACCAAATAGTAAACCAAAATCACTAACTTTTAAAAACAATGAATTTAAAAAAACAGTTAGATTTAATTAATTCGGAAGGAACAATTTTAGGTTTATATCACTCAACTGATAATGAAATTTTTATGAGTTCTATAATGAACGACTCAGACGAAACTATTTATTTTAAGGTAGATGACCACGAGATAAGAATGTATGTTAATGGATATATCACCCTACAAGAGTTATATAATTTTAGTAATAATTTTTTTATAGTTACAAAATCAGGTAAAGTAAAAAAAACGTATTTGTTTGAACAATACAAGTGTAGTTTAAAATTTGGTAACCTTTGTTATGATGAGATTAGTAGAGAAATGAAACCATCTAATGGTTTAGATAAATTTAATTTCGAAGTTGATGATGAATAAAAAACGATTCAGTCAGGTATTTAGTTATGTAGGTGAAAACATCACCTCTGAATTAACTTTGGAAAATATTTTCAAACTAAAACAGAATACTAATTATTTAAAAAAAGGAAATAATGTATCGGATTTCACAAATTGGATTTTTAAAAGTCTAGTTTATCAACCTGAAACATTTAGTACAAATAATGGTTTGTTGTTAGAAAAAATAGTTAATAAAGAATTAGATTACAGGAAAGAAAAATATTTTAGAAAAAATTACAATATCCCTTATGAATGGGAGTTAGAATACCATGATTTAAATAAAAAAAACAATAATAAATATCAAATTTCAAGTTTAACACATAGAGATAATATTTTGTATGGAAAACCTGACATGGTATATAGAAATAGGACAAATAATGATAGAATAATTATTGAGTTAAAGTCAACTTCTGGAATTTATGTTGATATTCCTGAGGATGGTTGGATTAATATGAAATGTCAACTATGGTCTTATTCTTTTATTGATAAATTCCAAGACTCAAACAATATCTTTTTAGTTGGAGATATTCACAGAGTATATTTCTCTGAAAATCAAATTATCTCAAGTCACCATAAATCTCCGAGTTGGTGGTTCAAAAAAAACGGAAAGATAAATCTTGAAGAGAAGGGTATAAATGAATTTTTTAATCAATGTAAAGAGGTTTTCAAAATTTATGGAGGAAAAATTGTATAAACCTTTTTAGTTTATATAAAAACCTGGTTCTGGTTCCTCAGGTACTCGAACCAAGTTAAGGGTCAAAACCCAACTAAAATTTTAACTAAAAAACACTTGGTTTACCGAGTAAACCATTTTTATCTGTTTTTGGTTTACCAAGTAAACCAAAGAAATATTTCAAGTAATCACAACTATTTGAAAACCAAACCATTAAGTTATTTTATTTAACTTGGTGCAAGTACAGGTGGGACCACTAGCAAAAACCGTAATAGTCTATTTTACAGATTGTTGCGGTTTTTTCTTTGCCTTATTGGCAACATATTGGCAACAAATCATGTATTTTCCGTCAAAAAACAAATGCTAAAAGTTTTCATCCCTTCCTCATTTTCTAAAAGAGGGGGTGGGTTTCATGGATTCGTTTTCCTATATAGAGTTAGTTGTGTGATATAGATATAACCCAACTGCAATTTTCCAAATAAATGATTTTCCTCAATAGATAACCTCATCAGAAGGTAATTTGGGCAAACCATAGGCTCCAAACTCAATGATGGAGTTGAGTTTAGGGCTTAATTCTATCTCATGGGATAAATTTCGTTTCGACTGAAAAACAAAGACTTGCTCTAAAGAAGGGAAATTCGATAAAAGCTGAAGAAATTCAGCGTTTAGTTCTGTTTCAACCAAATACAGCTGTTTCAAGTGTTTACTGCTTTCTAAAACTTGTATCTCTTCCCCAGTTATTTTAGTGTGGTTGAGTTTAATTTGTACTAGATTGGGAAATCCTGATAACAGTTCAAAAATAGAATCGTTTACTGCAGTATAACTCAAGTCAATGCTAACGATATTCGATCTAATCCCATCAAGAAGCTTCATGTCTTTGTTTTCAAATTCTGGAATGTTCAATGCGCTGATTTTGATCGAGTTAGATTCTCGATTAATGGGTGCAATCAGAAGGTTCTCCGCAATTAGGGTTTTTATGGTTTCAGGGTTTGGAGCATCGAGCTTTAGCTCAGGATAAAAGCGATTTTCTTCTTTTGAAAAAAAAGGTTCGATTAAAGCACGCGCCGTTCCCAATTGTTCCAAAGTTTGGTCTTGCGGAGCTCCCAATTCAATCCAATAACTGATAAAATCAATTTCTGCTTTGGTCAACTGTTTTTTAGATTTAGGAGGCATGTGTTTCTTCTCCTCCTTTGGCAGGTGAATCCTTAAAAAAAGCTCACTTTCTTTAGTGTTTTCATAATCGATAACAGGACCGTTTTTACCTCCCTGGAGAAGTGCTTGAAAAGTGTGTAATTGCAATCCTCCTTTGGTGTTTTTAGAATTGTGACAACTCACGCATTTTTTGGATAAAATAGGGGCAACTAGGCCCGTGTAAATGACCTGTTCCTGATAGTTTTTTTCATCCAATTGAACGGTTTTTGATTCCTCTTCGTTTCCAAATAACGTTGAAGACAGTTCTTCCAAAGGTTCAGTTAGGTGTTCTTCACCATGGGTAATGTTTCCTCCCAGATGTCCCGTCACGATTAAACTAAACAATAAACCCAAAGAAAAGAAAGAACGCGGAAGTCGATTTAAAATGGTTTGCTTTTGAAGGAATACATAAAATCCTGTTGAAAATACAAGCGTAACTATTCCCGAATAAAAATGTTCCTGAACCAATTCCCAGAGGTAGCCCTCTTGCTGGTATTGAAAATAGCCCGAAAGAATAGAAAATCCAACGCTTAGGAGTACCCAAAACAAAATGAATTTTAGAATTTTTTCAGATTCTTTAAACTTAGACCGATTGAATTCTAGGAGTAAGGCAATCAGGATAAATCCAATGGGTAGGTGAACAAGTAAAGGGTGAAAACGACCGATAAACGTTAAAAAACTTTCCATGAATTTACTTTGTCAATTGCATACGTTCTTTTAGGGCGTTCATAATAAATACATTAGCTTCCCACTGGTCACTCAGTGGTTTTTGAGTAAAGGGTTCGGTCGGAAGGTAGGTAGGTGGTCCAAATTCTGTGGTAATCGTGGGGACTTTTCCTTCCTTCCATCGCTTTTCGATACTCGTCTCCCAAATGGATAAATGCCGTTCCAAAGCGGTTTTCCATTCTGGGGCTTGGGGGTCATTCACCTGGGGACCTTCTTCAAAACCCACACGTGCATGAATGTGTTGTGTACGATTCAAAACTTCCTCCAGAAGCAGGTCTTGTTCTTGTAATAAAGACTCGTGAACAACCATCCAATGACTTATATCCAGTGTGAGTTGAAAGTCCGAGTCAGCCTCAAGAAACTTCTTTGTTTCCGTCAGCGAGTAACTAAATCTTCCTCTATGGGTTTCATGTGCGACGGGAATATTGTGTTCTTTACTCATTTGATTGGCCAGTTGGAGAAACGCTAAATTTTGTTCTGTTGTAAAAAAATCACTCCCCGTATGTGAATTGATGGCATGGGGCTTTTGTGCTAAGGCTCTCATCAAGTCCTTGCGATAGGTGGCAAGGCTTTTTTCAAAGGGGAGGCTTCTGTTGGTCCCGCAGAGATAAATCACTTTTAAATCGCGCTTTTTTAATCCTTTGGATATCTTCTCTTGTATAGTCTCATCTGCGGGAATCCAGACCTCTATACCATCGTAACCTGAGTTTTTAGTCTTTGAGAAAAAATCTTCCCAAGAGCCTTCAAAACCCCAGTTGGTTTGAAAAAATAACAATTCATTTTGAGCACGTGTCAATTGTAAACTAGAAATGACAAGAATAATAATTTTAAAAAAAGAGTTCATTTGGTTTTTGATTTAGGTTAAAATTTCATGGATGACGCGTCCTTCGACATCGGTCAATCGGAAGGGTCTTCCTTGGAAATCAAAGGTAAATTGTTCGTGGTCAAAACCGAGTAAGTGTAAAATTGTAGCTTGAATGTCGTGAACAGAAACCCTTCCCTCAATGCCTCTAAATCCAATCTCATCTGTTGCTCCGTGAACATAGCCTTTCTTCACTCCGCCACCCGCCATCCACATGGTAAATGCTTCGCCTTGATGGTCTCTTCCGATCAAACTGTTTTGAATGCCGGCACGGTTTTCCCACATGGGAGTCCTTCCGAATTCTCCACCCCAAACAACCAGCGTTTCTTCCAATAAACCGCGTTGTTTTAAGTCGAGCAACAAGGCCGCAACTGGTCGATCCATATCTCTACATTTATTTAAAAACCCTTTACTCAATGCCTCGGATTCACTAGCCCCATGTGAATCCCAGCCCCAGTCATAGAGCTGAACAAAGCGCACGCCTTTTTCAACCATTTTTCGAGCTAAAAGGCAGTTGTTGGCAAAGGACTCTTTGCCAGGTTGCACCCCATACATCTCTTGGATGTAGTCCGGTTCATCGTTGATGTTCATCACTTCGGGAACGGAAACCTGCATACGATACGCCATTTCATACTGGCTGATTCGGGTCAGTATTTCGGGGTCTTTAAATTTTTGATATTCTTTGTAGTTGATCTCATTAATGGATTGTATGACTTTTCTTTTTAGATCTCTGGAAACTCCCTTGGGGTCTTTTAAGTAAAGTACAGGATCCCCTTTGGAGCGGCAGTGTACCCCTTGGTAAATGGACGGTAAAAATCCATTCCCCCAAAGACTTTTTCCCGCATCGGGTGTCCCTCCTGAGGTCAATACCACAAAACCGGGAAGGTTGTTGTTTTCAGAGCCCAAACCATAGGTAATCCAAGAACCCAGTGAAGGTCTTCCGAATCGGGCGCTACCAGTAAACATTAATAACTGTGCCGGGCCATGGTTGAACTGATCCGTGTGTACCGCTTTTAAAAAGGATACTTTGTCAACCACATTTTTAAAATGGGGAAGGTGGTTTGAAACCCAATTTCCCGAATCCCCTGATTTTTGAAATGTAGCTTGTGGTCCCAGCATGTTGGGTACTCCTTCTATAAAGGCAAACTCTTTGCCTTCGATCAAGGATTCTGGACAAGGCTTGTTGTGTAGTTTTGCCAATTCGGGTTTGTAGTCAAACAACTCCAATTGAGAGGGAGCCCCTACCATGTGAAGATAAATGACACTTTTTACTTTAGGAGACAAAGGGGGTGCAAGGGGAGCCATAGGATTTAATGCCCTGGCTGAATTGTAGTCGTATGCTTTGCGTGGATCAAAATTACAGGAGTTCAACAAACTCCCAAGGGCAATTCCACCCAGTCCCAATGTACATTCTTTTAAAAAGTGCCGCCTGCTGTTCAGCTGCGCTTCTAATTCTTTATTTTCTCTGATTAGTTTTTTTAAATTATCCATGTGTTAAAAATTCATCGAGATTCATAATAGCATTGGCAATGATCGCAAGGGAGGCTAATTTTTTGTCAATTACGGACTCTTGATTAAAAAAGTTTTGAAGTTTTTCTGAGGTTTGATCAAAATCTTGATAGGCTTCATTGAAAAGGGTTTCCAGGAGATTCAATGCTTCTGGATCTATGTCCTTATAAAGGGCCTTGCGATACATGTTTTGAATGGCTTTGTCCACGGGTTCCTCTATCTGAGAAGAAGCGAGTTGGAATGCGGCTTCCAAAAATACAGGATCGTTCAAGGTGACTAAAGCCTGTAAGGGGGTATTGCTTGGAGACCTGCGAATCAAGCATATTTCTCGACTCCCAGCGTCGAAAGAGATTAGAGAGGGGTAGGGGCTGGTTCTTTTTAAATAGGTATAAATTCCTCTGCGGTACCGGTCTTCGCCTTTACTTTCTTTCCACAAATTACCCAAATAAGCGTGTTCCCAAATCCCTTCGGGTTGGGGAGGCATTACCCCTGGGCCGTACTTTTTCTCGCTCAACAAATTGGAAACATACAACGCCTGGTCTCTTATTTCTTCTGCGCTCAACCGGAGTTTTGGACCTCTAGAATAGTATAAATTTTGAGGATCTATGGCAAATTTAGTTTTCTCAATCACTGAGCTTTGTTTGTAGGTGGCAGATAGCAGTACCATTTTGATGAAAGCTTTCAAACTCCATTGTTTTGAAGTGATAAAATCAGTGGCCAACCAATCCAATAAAGCGGGATGTGTGGGTGGTTCCGACTGGGTACCCAAATCTTCTAAAGTCAATACGAGCCCTTTTCCGAAAATTTGATACCAAATCCGGTTTACAATTGTTCTTGAAGTTAAAGGATTTTCTTCGCTCACCAGCCATTTCGCCAGACCCAAACGATTTTTTTCCCACTCTTCTTTCCAAGGGTTTAAGGTGTTGGGAACCCCAGCAGTGACTTCCTCTTTTTTACTCAACGAACTTCCCCGGTCAAACAAATGGGTTTTCCTTTTCATAAAGTCTTTGTTTTCGACCATTATGGGGGTCAGGTTCTCCGGATTGTTAAGTAGTGTATTTAAAGCATTTTCAATTTTAGCGAAACCTTTTTGATTTTTTCCAGGTAGCTCCGGTACAAAAGAGAACCAATGCAAGGATGCTATGATAGCATTAGAACTAGATTTATTTTTGGTTTTCAAAGAGGGATTTTTCGCTTGAATATATAAATCAAAAGGTTCTTCAATCTTTTTTATTTTCAGTTTAGCATACTGGTTTTTAGGATTATTAAATTGTGGATTTCCTTTTTCATTCAATTGAATGCTTCCAATGATTTCTCCCTTCGGACTATTTTTACGAAAAATCAAAACGGTTTTGTGTTTTGTCGGGCTGTATTTAAACATTAAGTTTTCATTCCCATTGGCATTCATATTTTTATACACTGCCTGGCCGTTGTTTCGAAGGGAAAGGGTCACTCCAGAAACGTAGGCGTTGTCAGAGTTGAGCGACACAGTATTGTGTGCCTGATACTTAGGTTCTAAAAACTGAAAAAAATCATGATAGAAATCATGTGTTTTTGAATCCCCGTACTTTAAAATCCACGCTAAAACGGATTCCATATTTTGTTTGTTTTCCTCTGAATAGGAGCGGAGGTTTGGAGATTCATCCATGAGGTCTTCATCTCGAGTGTTGTTGAAAAAAGAGAGCAACTGATAGTATTCTTTTTGCTGGATGGGGTCGTAGGGGTGGTCATGGCATTGGACACAGCTCATGGTCGTACTTTGAAAAACATCAAAGGTGGTATTTACTCGGTCGATTACTGCCTCCGTTCGGTATTCTTCATCAGAGGTTCCTCCTTCGTCATTGTTCATCGTATTGCGATGGAATGCTGTGGCTAACAACTGGTCATAAGAAGGATTGGGTAGCAGATCGCCCGCTAACTGTTCTATGGTAAATTGATCAAATCGAAGATCTTCGTTAAGGGATTTAATGACCCAATCTCTGTATTGCCAAATGGTTCTACCGCGGTCGGCTTCATAGCCTTTAGTATCTGAATAACGAGCCAAATCCAGCCACCAACTGGCCCATTTTTCGCCAAAACTACTTTCTGATAACAGGCTGTCTAAATAGTTTTCATAGGTGATTTCTTTATTGACAAAGGAATCGAAAAGATCTCGACGGGGGGGTAATCCTGTAATGTCAAAAGCAACTCTCCGAGCAAGTGTTTTTTGGGAAGCTTGTACATTGGGTTGAAGCTTGCTGTCCTCCATTCGGGCTGCAATAAAATAATCGATAGGGGTTTGGAGAAATTCCAAGTCAGTGAATTTTGAAGAGACTTCTGGGAGAGCACTTTTTTTTGGACTGATATAAGCCCAATGCGTTCCCCATTGGGCTCCCTGATCGATCCATCGGGTGAATAAATCAATTTCTTCTTTGCTCAAGGCCGGTTTTTCGTAGGGCATGCGCAGCTCCAAATCTGTTTCATGAAGCCGCTGGATCATCCGACTTTTTTTGGCATTCCCTGGAATAATTGCAGGGGTTCCTTCACTTGTGTTTCTTAACGCTTCTTTTTCAAATAAAAAACTGAATCCCGCATTCTTTTTTACTCCGCCATGACAGGAAATACACTTTTCGTTAATAATGGGTTTGATTTGGGTATTAAAATCTACGGGTTCCGAACGTTGACATCCTGGAAATATGAGCAGCCCAATTAAAATATGTACGAGTGTATTGAATTGGATTCTTTTTTTGGACATACAAAACTTAGTATAAGGATTTTATACAATAAATTTAATTCTTTTTTTTTGCTGTACCAATTTAAACTAAGCGATGGGTAAAATATAAAACTTCTCAAGCACCTCTATTCCAAGTACAGGGGCATGGGCTTTAGAAAACGGTTTTCTATTGAAACAGATGGTTGGGATTTGATATGTAATCCATTCTCTATATCTTAGAGGTATTATTAACCATAAATCAATTGAAATGAAGAAAGCTATTTATCTATTCACCACATTTATTTTATTGTCATGTGCTGAAAATACTGTACAAAAAGATACTCCTTATGGAATCATTAAAAACGAAGACGAAAAATCTAATTTAATTGAAAAACTTGCTGATTCTTATTTAGCGGGGAATTTTGATATCGCAAGAGATTATTTTACACCAGAAAGTCAGCACTTTTTTAATGACTTAGTGTATGATGTAGATGGTATTATCGAAGGCTATAATTTTCACTCTGTATTATTTGATGATATAAAGCATAATGACAGAAAAATCTATACAGGTTATATGACAGATGGCAAAACCCAAACATTTCATGACTTTATTTGGTCTGCAAAATCAAAAATAAGTGGTAAAGAATATTTTTACCCTTGTCATTGCAGATGGGAATGGGAAGGTGATAAAATATCAAAGACTAGTTGTTATGTGGATCCAGCAGCAATATTTGCTGAGGTAGCATTGTACCAAGAAAAAAATCAATAACAGCAACCCTCCCAAGCGGAGGGTTTTTTTATCAATAATATCTTGGTTTATTTTAGGGTTCGTTTTAGTAAAAATGCACTACCCAAGGTAAGATTTGATTTTTTTTATTTCCTAAATATTTTTATTTTTTCTATTGTAGGTAGTTATGCTTTCTCGATTTTCCGAGAGTGCTTCAAAAATCATTTTTTTTGCTAAATCACCAACATCTAATGGTTTTTGGGATTTAAAAAGCCCAATTCTGTTTAATCTATTGAATATTTTTATGGCACTTTTTTCTACTGCTCTCATTAATTCTGGCTGACGAATTAAAGTTGGGGGCTGAAAAATTTGGATTGTTTTAAATGGAAGCATTTTTATGGACTTCTCAAGTGCCCCTTTTATTTTGGGATAGAAAAAAAAAGACTTGTCGTTTGCTCCTGTTGAGGAAACCAATGCATAGTGTTGTACGCCATTTTCCGATGCCATTTTAGCAAATTCAAATTGGTAGGTATAATCTATCAAGTACTGTTGATCTTTACTTCCAGCATCTTTTCTTGTAGTTCCAAAAGCTGAAAACAGAATGTCTCCAGTAATCAAGGATTTATATTTTTCGAATTCTGAGAAATCAATTTTATGTTTTTCTAATTTTTGATGTTCAACAGTAAGTGTTTTTCTGGTAAAGACAGAAACTTTGCAAAAATTAGAATCTTCAAGAAGAAGTTTAACAAGCACTTGGCCCGTAGCACCTGATGCGCCCAAAACTAAAGCGTGTAGTTTTTTCATTTCATTGAGATATAAAAACTAAAATTATTTTGAAAGAAGTACAACTTTATTTGTGTCAATACGAACCTTTTTCTGTTTGTAGAGTACTCCAAGCGCTTTTTTAAATGCCTTCTTACTCAGTTGAAGCTGTTGCATGATTTCGTCAGGATTACTTTTATCAGTAAGATTTAATTCACCCGAATGTTCTAGTTTTTTCAAAATGAGTTCACAGTTAGAATCGATCACATTCAAAAATCCTTGAGGTTGAAGAGAAACATCATATTTTCCGTCTTCTCGTATTTTTTTTATAAAACCGATTTTTTCCATATCTACTTCTAGGGGTTCAAAAACCTCATTCCTATATAATAATCCTTCAAAAGAATTATTAATTAAAACAACAAAACCTAAATCAGTTTCCCGTTCAATGATAAGCCCAACTTTTTCTCCAAGATCCAATTCCATAACCCAAAGGTAAAAATATCTTTGAGCTAATCTCACTCTCTGTCTAGGGTTTTCAAAATGCTTGTAAACCGGAATTATTTTCAATTCCTTTTTAGGAATTTAAAAGACTAGCGTATGATTTTATATCTTGGGGCTAGTATTAAAAAACCAAATAATTTGAATTAAACATGAACACAACACGATTCGTCTTTTGCCTACTGATTACTCTTACTACAAGCGCCCAACAAACTTTAGACCAAAAAGTGGAAGCTCTTCTTTCAAAAATGACCCTTCAAGAAAAGATAGGTCAAATGAACCAGTACAATGGTTTTTGGAATTTTACAGGACCATCTCCCGACGGAGGAGATCAAAAAATAAAATATGATCACTTGGCAAATGGGCTCGTTGGCTCTATGCTAAATGTTCGTGGGGTAAAAGAAGTAAGAGCTGTACAAAAAATTGCTGTTGAAAAATCACGCTTGGGAATCCCTCTAATTTTTGGATTCGATTTAATTCATGGGTATCAATCGGTTTTCCCTATTCCTCTTGCTGAAGCAGCAAGTTGGGATTTAGAAGCGATTCAGCGTTCTGCATCACTTTCTGCAAAAGAAGCAGCAGTAGCAGGAATTAATTGGACTTTTGCACCTATGGTAGATGTTACTCGAGATGCCCGTTGGGGAAGAGTAATGGAAGGAGCAGGAGAAGATCCTTATCTGGGGAGCCTTGTTGCTGCTGCTAGAGTTCATGGATTTCAAGGGGATGATTTGGCCTCCCCCTTCACTATCGCAGCTTCAGCAAAGCATTTTGCCGCTTATGGCTTTGCAGAGGCAGGAAGAGACTATAATACAGTTGACATTGGTTTAAACACATTACACAATATTGTTTTGCCTCCATTTAAAGCTGCTGTAGATGCTGGGATCAAAACTTTTATGAATTCTTTTAATGACCTCAACGGGATTCCAGCTACTGCAGATGCTTATCTTCAGAGAGATTTATTAAAAGGGGAATGGGGTTTTGATGGCTTTGTTGTTTCAGATTGGGGTTCTATTAGAGAAATGGTAGACCATGGCTACGCAAAAGACCGAAAACAAGCCGGTGAGATGTCGGTTTTGGGAGGTTCTGATATGGACATGGAATCCTCCATTTATGTGAACGAATTGGAAGCACTCTTAGAAGAAAAGAAAATTAATATCGCGCATATAGACGATGCAGTGAAAAGAATACTCAAAGTGAAGTTCGAGTTAGGACTCTTTGACGATCCCTATTTGTATTGCAACGAAGAATTGGAAAAACAAATTACAGGTTCTCAAGAGCTTGTTCAAGCGAACTTAGATGTTGCAAAAAAATCGATTGTATTGTTAAAAAATGAGAATACTATACTACCCTTGAAAAAAGAGGGCCAAAAAATTGGTTTGATAGGTCCTCTTGCAGCAGATAAAAACAGCCCCTTAGGAAATTGGAGAATTGCCGCAGTGAATAACAGTGCTGTGTCTGTTTTGGAAGGGTTTCAGTCTTATAAAGGAAATAAGATCAGCCATGCCCAAGGTGTAAAATTGGTAAACAAAGTTCCTGATGGATTTCATGAGGAGGTACAAATAAACACCACTGACAAAACGGGAATTGAGGAAGCGATTGCTTTAGCAAAAGAAGTTGATGTGGTAGTGATGGTGTTGGGGGAATATGGTTTTCAGTCTGGAGAAGGACGTAGTAGAGCTTTTCTAAATCTTCCTGGGTTCCAACAAGAACTTCTTGAAAAAGTTGCAGAGGTTAATCCAAACATCGTTTTGGTTGTAATGAACGGGCGACCATTAATTTTAAATTGGGCTTCAGAAAATATTCCAGCCATCGTTGAGGCATGGCATTTAGGCTCACAAAGCGGGCATGCCATAGCGCAAGTTTTATATGGAGATTACAATCCAAGTGGTAAATTGCCCATGAGCTTTCCAAGGAGTGTAGGACAGCTTCCTATATACTACAATCATAAAAGCACGGGTAGACCAGGAGCAGACGGAGAAGACATGGGGAGTGTTTTTTGGTCTCATTATGGAGACGAAAAAAACAGTCCGTTATATCCTTTCGGTTATGGATTAAGTTATACTCAGTTTGAATATTCACCCCTTCAATTAAGTGATGATATAATGGACAAAGGAGGATCTTTAAAGGCTAGTATTAAATTAAAAAACACGGGGAAATTTAAGGGGAAAGAAGTGGTACAATTTTATATTCAAGACCCTTATGCAAGTGCAACAAGACCCGTAAAAGAACTCAAAGGTTTTCAAATGGTAGAGCTTAATCCTGGCGAAACGAAAGAGGTATCTTTTAGGATCACAGAAGAGCAATTAAAATTTTATAATGCTCGTCAAAAATGGGAAGCAGAATCAGGCACTTTTTATGTATTCATAGGATCAAATTCTGCTGTTAAAGAGAAAAAGGCATTTGAACTTAGATGATTTAGTTTTAATCGGGGGTCTAAGTTAATTTCAAAAGAAATCTTGGAAAACAAAGATTATGATTCGCTTCAAAATGCAGTAGCTGAAACACTTAGTTTAATTAAAAAACTGAAGTAGTTAAAAGTTCATAAATCAGCGGAATCATTGCTAATAATAAAAGCGAACCCCAAAATTTAAGAAAGGAAACATCGAATAACGATCTACTTCTTTTATGACCATTTTTGATTGGTCATAAAAGAAAATCCGTTCCAAAACGTTTCTTTTATTTGTTAAGTTCTTAAGGGCAACTTTTAAATCCAATTTTAAATTATCGTTTAGGTTGTATCGTTTGGAAATACTGACGTCTAAACGTTCAAAAGCTGGAAGAAATTCGCTGTTTAAGCGATCGTAAACCAAGGTGTAGTTCTGATTGACTAATTCATAGCCTACAGGCTTAGAATAAGGCACGCCACTTCTGAGGGTGTAATTTGCGTCTAAAGACCAGTTTTTATAACGATAATTGATACCGGTGGTTAGCATATGTTTTACAAGGAAATTACTGTTAAACCACACACCACTTTTAAGGTCATTAAATTTATTTTTATTGTCTTGATAACTGTAGCTCGTCCAGAAATTCAATGCATTCCAGCTTTTCTGTAAAAAGAAGTCTATTCCAAAAATATTAGATTTACCGATATGAAAATCGTTGTCGTTTGGGTCGATATAACCAAAATTATAGGTAGAAACCCCCTGAATTGTACGCCTATAAAAATCAAGATCTAAAATCGTACCCTCATCTTTTCTAGTGACTCCAAAACTGTACTGAGTAGATTTTAAAAGTGGGTATTGTTCACCTCCTGCTAGTGTCCATAGGTTGTTGGATCTAGAAGAATTATTGAGTATAGTCTCATTGGTTTGGTATATGGTTTGAGACTTTTTCTCATAGGAAGTATTGAGTATCCATTGTTTGTTTAATCGTTGAGTCATAGTTACCCTAGGTTCTAGTCTAGAAGAATTAAGGATTTCAAAATAGTTATACCGAAGTCCAAATTCTAATGTGTTATTTTGGATAAAAGAAGTTTTAGTAGAGGCGTATAAAGCAAAAGTATACCCACTTAAAAGTTCTGAAATGTCAAGAACTTCGTCGTTTATAGTGTTCTGATTAGAAAGAATGACATCACGATAGATCAAATCTGAGCCTAAATTTACTGTAAAATTGTTTTTAAAAATTTTGCTATGTTGGGTTTTTAGATCAATTTCTTGGATGTGATTTTTCCTACTTGTCAAATATTCAAATTCAATCTCTAATGAGGCTTCAGTATCATCGTCATCTGAATCGTTTTCTTCATATTCAATTAGTTGTCGATCATAAAGGAGTTGATAATCGCTGTACGAAAAATTCAATACATTTTTCCAATTGTTTTTTATCCAGTTCAGTTCGGAACCCATTCCTATACTCTTTGTCTTTAAAAGATCATTATATTGGGCATTATCTTGCGTCAATTCATAACCTAACTCATCTTCCATATAAAATGAATTTAGATGTAAAAACATGTTTTTTTGAAGGGTAATCCTAGAGGAGAAGTTGAAATCATTGTAATAAATCTTTTGCTGAGAGAACACTTGAGAGGTGCTGGTATTGTTTTGAATATTACTAAATGTATTTGTTTTGAAATTGTCTGAAAGGGTTGTATTGAATGCAGTTCTCGCGGAAAGTTGAACTTGTATCTTGTTTTTTACATTGAGTTTGGAAACAAAATCAGTATCTAAAAGACCAACACCGACAGAACCTTTAATTAAAGATTTATTTGCTGACTTGTTATTATCTAATAAAATTAACCCTGAAGTATGTTCGCCAAAGGAAGAGGGAACTCCTTTGAAATACAGTTTAACTTTTTCAATACTGAAGGGATTAAAAGACGACAAGCCCCCATTTGCATGATTATTTTGATAGAGCCGGATATTATTCCACAAAATTTGATTTTGATCTGGGGTACCGCCTCGAATAAATAATTGGTTATCCTCATTAGGTGAACTTATACCCGGAATGAGTCTGAGTAACTCAAACAGGTCAGGGTTTATTGAACCCGGACTTAATCTAAAGCGGTTTAAGTCAAATTCGAAGGGACCACTGATTTCCTTTTGGATTGGTGGAGCGATATAGTTTATAATAACCTCCCCTAATTCAATTTCCTTGGAATTGATATAATATTCTGGACACTTTTCAGATAGGTCTAGAGAATATTCTGTAAAACCAAAATCAGCACTTTTAAATGCTATTCTATTTATAGAAGGATTGACATTTTTGAATGAAAAAAACCCATAATTATCACTCAATGTAAATCGATTACCACAGATGACCAGTGTATTTTGAAGTAGAGTATCTGTCAAATCACTTTTAACATATCCACAAATCAAATTGTTGTAATTAGAAATATTGGAGAGAATAATAGCCTCTCCTGAAGGGGTACTTTTTAAAGCGTATTCTTTTTCAAGAACGTCTTGAAACTCCTCTAAAGTTTTTGGCAGAGGACTCTCAAGAGCGAGGTATTCAGAAATTAAACCATCATTAAAAGTAAAGGTGACGAGGTACTTTTTTTCTGCTTCAAACAGGGTTTTTTTTAGGGATACTGGAAACTGTTGTGCACTAAGACAAAGAGAAATTAATAACAGAAACAGTAGGGGAAATTTCAATTTCATTCTTCAATCAGGATCAGGTTACCATTGTCCCCTTCTTTTATTCCAAATGAAAAAGGTAAGCTAATTGATTTTATTGCCTTTTCTTTATTGTTCAATGGAACGACCCCTGTAAAATAAAAACTTTTGTTTGATTGTAATTCAATATTGAGGTTATAAAGATTTTCAATCAGATGGATTACGTGATTTAAAGGGACTTTGCTATAATATACGGAAGAAGTGTTTCCAAATTGTGTAGGCTCAAATTCGTTTATCTGTTGATCAATTGTATTAAAAGAAAGCCCTTTGGTCAAGAAATAAGTCTCTTCTTGATGTGTAACTTTAACTTTTCCTTCAGCACAAAGGACTTCAAAATATCCATCGGTATGAATAACTCTAAAAGCAGTTCCTAGAACTTCAACAGTTCCGTTTTTCGTATTTACAATAAATGGCTTTCCTTTTGTTACTTGATAAGAAACTTCTCCCTCCATGAAAAGCTCTCTATTGGTCCAACCAAAAGTTCGAGCGTGTGAAAGTTTTGCACCAGGGGATAATTTTACAGCACTACCATCAGGAAGATTAATTTGGGCAAATGAATTTGTAGCTAGATATTCTTTTTGAGAGAGAAAAATTGAGCCGATTCCAATCAGCAAAGTGAGACTTGCTGCAAGGGAATAGATCCAAGTCATTGAAATGGTTTTTGGGGCTTTCTTCTCGGGAAGGGTTTTTGAAAAGTGTGACCATTGAAGTGTTTGAGGAATATCTATAGACAGTTTGGATGATACGGATTTAATTAGTAGATATTTATCTAAAGCAACTTGTCCTTCAATCTTTACAAGTTGGCTGTCTGAGAGGTTTCCTATAATCCATTCCGCTAGGTAATTTTCATTTTTCATAGCTATTTTCTTTTTAGATCAATAGACAAGAGTTCATTTAATTTTTTTAGAGCTTGATGCATCCGTTTTTCTACTGCTTTTTGAGTGATATCCAATCGTTCTGCAATTTCACGGTATGTAAGATCATCAATACGATTCATAAGGAAAACAGTTCGTTCTTTTGAACTCAATTGATTCAGTGAACGGGTAAGTTTTTCTTTAAATTGCTTTTCTTCTAACATTTCATGGGGAGATTCTGAAAAATGAATTTCTGTAGAAGCTGTACCATAATTCTGTTGATTTTTTTTTAATTCATTTAGAATTAAATTTTTACCCATAGTAAAAATGAGACTTTTGATATTGGATAACTCGAACTTGTGGCATTGATCCCATAGCTTTAGAAAGACACTCTGGGTGACATCCTCGGAAAGCAAAACATTTTTAAAAGAATACGTCAAAAACCGAAACAAGTCCTGAGAATATAGTGTAAAGGTTTTTTCAAACACTTTTTCATTACATAGAGTGTCATTTTTAGTTGGGGTCATTTCTCAAATATCGAATTAAATTTAAAGTTAAGGAGATCTTCCATTTTTACCATCATAAACGAAGGAGGTTTAATTCCATAATCCGTTATTTTAAGAGTAAATGTCCCACTAAGGTTCATTTTATTCAATGAGATTTTATGTTTAGCTATTAAGGTTTGATTTTTTGTAACTCCGTGAAAATCAAATTGACCATGGATTAAAATAGAATCTTTTTTATATTCTATTAAGTTTGCATAAAACCGAACTTCAGGAAATGACAATGCTTCTAAAACCTCAAGGGCATGTGCATCACGTCCTGAATTTTTACTATCAAAATCACGAACTTGAGTTAATATTGCAATTTCCTTAATCTCATCTACCGCTGGATCGAAAAGCAGTACGCCTTTCACATGCTTATTGACACCTTCCCAAGGATGTAAAAGATGAATTGCTTCATAAGATATCTGGCTTTGACTCGAATTTAATTTCCATTTTTGATTTTGAGCAAGACTGATCTGAATAAACAATAAGAAAAACAAAGAAACGGGGAGTTTAAACATGATTAAAATTTAAATGAAATAATAGCCAAAGCGTAACTTCCAAACAGGGTATAGGACGCAGCTCGATGATACTCTTTGTTGGAATCGGCGAAAACATTTGTGGCAATCATTGCTGAAAAATGAACGGTTGCCAGCCACTTATGTGCTTTGATTGAAGTTAACCCTTTGTCTTTAACACTGATTAAAGGTGGAGGTGCAAATAGCGAAAGGCCAGCTCCAGTAAAATAGGAGGCTGTAGTAAAATTACCAATAATTTCATGCGCATCCTCATACTGTGAATGTCCATTATAGAGTTTTACCCCTAAAACACCTTGAGCGATCATTCCAGCCAAAGTTGCATAACCGATTACTTGATGAGAAATCAACATTTTTCTTCTGATTTTCATTTCCCGCTCCCGATTTTCAATCGAGAGGGGAAGTAAATTTGTTTTTCTCATCAGTCCTTTTTCCCCCCACAACCAGCGCTGTGTGAATAGCATGGAGTTGGGTAATAATTCAATTTCTGTTTTTTCTGATTCAATTTCATCAAATAAAGAATTGACTTGCCCTGTGATTCCTTGGAATACGAAAAAGAGCATAAAACTGTGAAGGAATGTTTTTTTCATTTTAGTCATCGAGTCTAAGAAAGTTTCCGTTTAAATCAAAGATCAGTTCGATGTTATTGGAAAGCTCAATTTCGATTTTTTGACTTTCTATTTCAACTTCGACTACAGTTAGATCAGGGTAATTTGAACGGATATAGTCCATAATTTTTTGCTGAACAGCATCACTTAAGTTACTACTTGTAAGAGAATTATATTCATTATCATCATCATTCTCATCGTCATCATCGTCATCATCGTCATCATCGTCATCATCGTCATCATCGTCATCATCATCATCATCATTGTCATTATCGTCATTATCGTCGTCATCATTGTCATCATCGTCATCATCATCGTCATCATTGTCATTATCGTCATCATTGTCATCGTCATCATCATTGTCATTTTCGAATGAAAGAAAATTCCCGTTAAGGTCAAATAGTAATTCTATGTCACCAGTAAGTTCAATCTCAATACTTTGATTATAAATTTCAACTTCTGTTATCGTTTTTCCAGTATAGTTGCTATTAATGTAGGTTGTGATATTTTGTTGAACGGATGCACTTAATGAAGTGTCTGGTAGGTTTTGATATTCATCGTCATCATTGTGAATTCCATCCCCATCTATGTCATCATCGTATTCGTCGTTGATCCCATCATGATCAATATCGGTACCGTTATCATTAATTCCATCATTGTCTAAATCTGCGTCAGAAAGGTTGTTGATTCCATCAGCATCGTCGTCAGATCCATTGTCTATAACTCCGTCTCCGTCAATATCTGCATCTGCAAGATCATGTATGCCGTCATTATCTGTGTCTTTACTTGTTAAGGAGTTTGTAGTATTAATTGGATTTTCAACAGTAATTTCTAGATTTTCAATCTGCTCATTCAACTTGTCAACTTCTTCCATTTCAGAAATAGAGCATGAGAAGAATATAAAAGGTGCGGTAAGTAAAATAAATTTTTTCATGTGATTTGTTGTTTTTTGTAATAGAACAATTGAAAGGTGTTTTACCCTACCATGAAGAAGTTTTTTTTATTTAAGGGATTAAAATATTTAATGAACACATTGTTTGAAAAATAACAAAAAGTGTTGAACGATAGGGGTTTACAAGGCATATTCATCAATACAAAGAAAATTTTAACTTAATTTTATCCTGCTCATAACCAATCAATGGATGAATCCTTTTCTCTATTTCATAGTATGTATTCCATTTGTGCTAATGAGCCAATCTAAAAAATCAATGGACAGAACCTATTTTGATAGTGGCCAAATTAAAACCGAAGGGAATCTCGTAGAAGGGAAGAAACATGGTGAGTGGGTTCATTATTTTGAGTCAGGTCAAATTAAAACAATAAATAATTTCCAAAATGGGATACAAGAAGGCAAATCTTTTTGGTATCATCCCAACGGATCAATAGGTTGGGAAGAAAATTACGTAAATGGGATTGCTCATGGTAAATTTCTTTACTACGATGAATCGGGTCGTTTAAGGATTGAAAAAATATATGAAAATGGAAACGAGGTGAGTTATCGTTTTGATGGTAAAGAATTAAAAAACAATTAAATTTTATAGATCTTATTCGTCAGTACAACACAAAAGTATTGCTGAATTTTTCGTAGAAATCTTCTCAAACGGATAGTAGATTCCGACCTATTCAAATAATTAAACCCGAGTCTATTTGAATACTATTTCAGACTTTTCTTAAGCATACTATTTTTGAAAACGGATCAAAAAACACCTTGAAAGTAAATAAGCAGGCCTAAGCTAAAAAATAACTTTTATTTGATTTTTTCTAGGGGAGTTCAGAAGAAGTTATCCATCGTGTGTTCAAATCAACATTAGTCATTTCTTTGTCCAAAGGAAAAATAGGTCGTTTTACTCTTTTGTATCCTAAACGCTCCAAATCTTGGTCAACTCCACCTGGCGTTAGTGCCATAATCCAATCTCCTCTAAGATCGTAGAGTTCAGGAACTAAATACCCGATTTTTACAACGAGTATGTCACTTAATCTTGGATCAAGCCCCAGTTGGGTAAAGTCCTTTTCATGGTGATATGGCTTTCGTTTTTTAGTGACAATTACTCGAATACTTCCAACCCGAATCACGGCTTCTACTTCTGCATGTATGTCACCTTCATGTATAGCCTCTACTACTCCATCTAAAAGAATAGGAGGAGCAAAGCGGTCGTCTACTAAAGCACCGACATTAGCTTTTACTTTTCCTCCAACACCCACTTCTATGGCGGCTTTAATCATTTCAGGCCCCGGGATAGATGCGTAAATAAGTACAGGACCATTTGCAGATTGAAATTCTGGCTGAGATAATAATTCTCTCAATGTCCAAGTTACGTCACCAGCCCCTCCAGCAGTTGGATTATCCCCCATATCACTAATTACAAAGGGCTTTTTAGTTGCTTTTAAAGCAAGCTCAAGACTTTCTTCTAAAGTGGCTGTAGGAGCGACAAAATCAAATTCTTCCCGGACATCCCAAAAATGATTTGCGAGCATTTCAGCACTTTCACTAACCGCAGTTTTATCGTCACCAGTTACCATGACTACTGCTCGATTTCGGGGTTCATCTGCCCATGCATAACCGATCCAAATTGCGGCATCAATTACACCTTCTCTCTCGGTAACTGGCTGAACTTTAGCATACAGACTTTTACCTGGTTCTATTCGGGTACTTGTTTTTTCACCTGGCAATAATATTGGTACTGGAATCCATGCTTTGTATTTGGGTTTTCCTTTTCCAGATTGCAACCTTTCTAATAGGTTATCTACCGCACGTTGTTTTGATTCTAAGGCATCCTCATGGGGCGCCATTCTATAACAAGTAATTAAATCAGTGTGCTTTGCCAGACGCTCAGAAACATTACCATGTAAATCCATAGAGGTTGAAATCAATGTTTCTGTACCAATTAGTGCTCGAATTTTTTCAATGAAATCACCCTCAGGATCATCAATTCCTTGGACACTCATAGCACCATGAATATCAAAAAACAGCCCGTCATAGGGCATGTTTTCTTTGAGTAACTCTAGGGTTACTCCCACTAAAGAATCATAAGCTTTTCGGGTTACAATTCCTCCAGGGAGAGCATGTCCTCGCAGTGTAGGAATCCATTGTGCAGCGTTTCGTTGGGGACTATTTTCCTTTAAAAAAGGGTAGTAGTTAAATATATCATTGCCTTTACGAGCCAGAAAAGCACTCGCCTCTGTAGTTGCAGGTGAAAAAGTGCTAGATTCAATTGCTAGACCAGCTATTGCAATTTTTGGCTTAATAGCATCAGATTTGCAGGACGAAATAAGGAATACAAGTGTGAATGCACTAAATAAAGTTTTGAAAAAGGTCATAATAAATCAATTTGTTATAAATATACAGTGTTTAAAAGAACTTTTCAGGCTCAATGAATTAGTGTTTAGAAATAAATTGATTGATAAAGCGAGTGTGTGTTTTATTCTTTTATTTTTATGACATACAAAACAATAAGGCTTTTTGTTTAATATTAAATTAGATGACATATTCATTCCGTTGGTTAAAGGATTCTTTTTTTAGCCTTTAACTTCGGAGTTTTACTAAATTATTTATGAAACACCCAACTATTTTCCTCAACCAGTTTTCAATGGTTTTTATTTCAATCATTCTTTTAAACTCACTTCTTTTTTTAAACGCATGTTCTGATACTAATTCCAAAAAAGGCTCTGATTCATCAACAGAGGCAGTAAATGAAGGGGAACAGTATCGGCCGGCATTTCACTTTACTCCTCAAAAAAACTGGATGAATGACCCCAATGGGATGTTCTATTTGGACGGAAAATTTCACTTGTATTTTCAGCATCATCCGGATTCTAATGTATGGGGACCCATGCACTGGGGGCATGCTACAAGTGAGGATTTAATGAATTGGGAAGAGCATGAGATTGCCCTTTTTCCGGATGAATTGGGGACAATTTTTTCTGGAAGTGCTGTAGTAGATTATCAAAACACATCAGGTTTAGGAACAAAAGAAAATCCACCCATAGTAGCAATCTACACCAATCATGATGCTGATGGAGAAAAAGCAGGAAGCCTTACATTTCAAAATCAAAGTATTGCATATTCTAATGACAAAGGATATACATGGACTAAATACAGTAAAAATCCTGTGGTGAAGAATCCTGGTATTAAAGACTTTAGAGATCCCAAAGTATTTTGGATGGAAAACCAGCAAAAATGGATCATGGCACTTGCAGCTGGACAAGAAATCCAGTATTACGAATCAAAAAATCTCATAGACTGGTCGTACAAATCGTCTTTTGGAACAGGCATAGGCAACCACAATGGGGTTTGGGAATGTCCGGATCTATTCCCGCTTACAATCGAGGGAACAGAAACTGTGAAATGGGTGCATTTAGTGAGTATCAATCCGGGAGGTCCCAATGGAGGAAGTGCAACTCAATATTTTATTGGTGATTTCGATGGAAATCAATTTACTCTTGACCCAGAGTTTAAAGTTGATATTGAAAAAAGTCATCGCTTTTGGGCAGACTTTGGAAGAGATAATTATGCTGGAGTTACTTTTTCGAATTGGAGAACCGATGACAAGAAGAAGCCACTTTTTTTAGGATGGATGTCGAATTGGCTTTATGGTACAATAGTACCGACCTATAATTGGAGAAGTGCAATGACATTACCCAGAAACTTGGAACTCTCTAAAACGAAAGAAGGATATATTTTAAAGTCTACTCTAGCAGTGGATTGGGATTCATTTACCACAAATAAAGGAAACATAGTAGAAACGAAGATTGAAGGAAATACCACAATTGTACCACCAAATACTTTAGATCTGAGTGCTGCAAAAATTAATATTCAGCTTAAAAATTTAGAATCAACTACTTATACTTTTGAACTGGCAAATCAATATGGTGATACACTTTCTTTTGGATATGATCACAAAGCCAAGCAGTTTTTTATAAATCGAAGTAAGTCAGGAAAAGTAGATTTTTCACCAGAATTTACCAAAGGTCCCTCAACAGCACCTCGTTTTTCAGACGATGATATGATATCATTGGAATTTGTTTTAGACAAAATGTCAATTGAGCTATTTTATGATTCAGGAGAAGCTGTAATGACAGAAATCTTTTTCCCTAACGCGCCATATCAAACTTTAACTCTAAGAACAGATGATCCAACAAACACAAAATATTCTGCAACAATATTGGAAGTAAATCCTTCAAAAAACAAGGAGTAGTAGCTTTAAAAGCTCATTAGACTCATACTAAAATATGAAAATCACATATCACAAAGTTAAACTTGTAAAGCGTTTTCCTCTTGCCATCAGTAGAGGGATTAGATATGATTCGGAGAATCTTTTTTTATGCATCGAAAAAGACGGAATCAAAGCATGGGGTGAAGCTGCACCGGGGAGTACTGAGGGCGCTAGTACAACTGAGGAAATACGGCAATATTTGGAAGAATTTATATCCCAAGGAATTGAAGGAGAATCAATTCAAGCACTTTATGATAAGGCAAGAAAAGCGGGAATCCCTCCCTGCGCATACGTAGCTTTAGATACAGCATTGTGGGATTGGACAGCAAAAAAAGCAGGGCTTCCCTTATATCAGATGCTTGGATTTTCGAAACCACATACCCCTACTTCAATTACAATTGGAATTAACCCACCCGAGGTCGTTAGAACACGGATTCCGTTACTTTTAGATGGAACAACTGTAAAATCTTTAAAAATAAAACTGGGATCAACTGAGGGAATTGAGGCAGATAAAGCCATGTTTGAACAGGTAGTTGAAAGCACTAAGAAATACGATGTCCAATTACGAGTTGATGCGAATGGGGGATGGGATGTCCCTCAAGCCATAGAGATGATGCAATGGCTTGCAGATCGAAAAGTAGATTATATCGAACAGCCTTTAAAAGAAGGGGAAGAATTAGAACTTAAATACTTGTACAAAAATAGACCACTTCCAATTTATGTAGATGAATCCTGTAGGTTTGCTGAAAATATCCCCATTTTTTCTCCCTACGTAGATGGAGTGAATATGAAGCTGATGAAATGCGGTGGAATTACTGAAGCTCTCCGTATTATCTCAACCGCAAGAGCACACGGGTTAAAAACAATGATTGGATGTATGAGTGAATCTTCTGTTGCTATTGCTGCGGCAGCGGCACTCTCTGGAGGGATAGATCATATTGATTTAGACTCTCATTATAATTTAGAACCAGATCCATCTATGGGCGCACCAATGTTCAATGGAGTAACGTTACCAGCAGACATACCAGGACATGGAGCCGAATTAAAAAAAGAATTTTATGCTTAAATCTCATCATAAAATTGCTGTTTATATGGAAGGCCATATAGACAGTGATTATGGCAAAATGGGCGCCGGAGTAGTACGCTATTTAACAAACCCTATTGTTGGTGTAATTGATAAAAAACTTGCAGGCAAATCTTTAAATGCGTTTATGCCAATCACGAAAGATATTCCCATTTTAGGGAGTATTAAAGAAGCTATTGAGAGTGGTGCTGAAGTTTTAATTTTAGGAATTGCACCATCAGGTGGAAAAATTCCAAAAGAATGGAATCCTGTGATTGAAGACGCTTTAAATGCTGGCTTAAGCATTGTAAATGGGCTACACGATCTGTTAATGCCCACATGGGGTAAACATATTCAAAACTCAGAAAAACAATGGATTTGGGATGTTCGAGTTCCTCAGTTTGTTCCGCAAATTGCAACAGCTCAAGCTGCAGCACTTTCTAATAAGCGTGTCCTTTTTGTTGGAACTGATATGGCTGTAGGAAAAATGACCGCAGCCTTGGAGTTATACTCCTATCTTTTAAGAATAGATACCAATGTAGGATTTGTAGCTACAGGTCAGATTGGAATTACGATTACTGGTAAAGGAATCCCTTTAGATGCATTTAAAGTAGATCATGCTTGTGGGGCAGTAGAACAAATGGTTGTTGATCAAAAAGACAAGGATATTGTCCTAATTGAGGGGCAAGGTTCACTTTTACACCCAGGCAGTACGGCGACTTTACCGCTTATGCGAGGTAGTTGCCCTACTCATCTTGTTTTGTGTTTAAGAGCAGAAAAGGAAACATTGAGAAGTCCAATAGACATTAGGATACCTGACATCAACCAATTTATTGCATTAAACGAATCACTCTGCTCGGTATTTGGAACGTATCCTGATGCAAAAGTGATTGGAATTGCTGCGAATACGAGTATGTTCTCAGAAGAGGAGGCAAAAAATTATATTCAACAATTGGAAGAAAAAACAAATATTCCTGTAACGGATCCAATTCGTTATGGGATGCAAGAAATTGGGGATATTATTTCTTCTAATTAGTACATGCGTTTTCTGTCGGCTTGTTGTGGGAGAGGAAGCCCTTTTTCAACTCGCTCAAAACAGTCTAGTACCTGACGAACACTTTGTTCAGGATAGGTTAGGCTTGCAATGTGAGGAGTGATCTGAATATTGGGATGATCCCATAGGGGACTTTTTTTGGGAAGGGGCTCCTCTTCAAATACATCTAAAAAAGTACCATTCAGAAGCCCTTCATCGAGGGCTCTCAAAATATCTTTTTCTACTTGAACACCCCCTCTGGATACATTGATTAAATAGGTTGGGTTTTTTAATTTTTGAAAAAACGAATAATTTAAAAGGTTTTGTGTTTTTGGGGTATAAGGAACAATACAAATCAAAACATTGATTTCAGAAAGAAAGGAATCCAGTTGTGTTCCTGAATATGAAGGAAATGACGTTTCCTTTGGGGTGGTACTGAATCCAACAACCGAAAAACCCAATGCATCTAGTTTTGTGGCGATATCCATTCCCAAAAAACCAGTTCCTAATACGCCAATTTTTAATTCTTTTTCACCAAATTCAAATTGTGCCCATTGTTTTTTTTGCTTCGCCCTCTGAAAATCATAGAAAGAGCGATGATGATTTAGAACTGCCATCAAAATATAATTACTCATGGAGAATGCCATTTGTGGATCTATAACCCGACAGATAGGGATATGGTGTGGAATGGAATCATCTTCCATAATATGATCAACGCCTGCACCCATAGAGAAAATTAATTTCAAGTTTTTAAATGGACTTAAGACCCCCTTTTTTTGCTTCCAAACCATAGCACAAACTACTTCTTCAGGTCGGTCAGTCATTGCACCTATAGTCAGCGGAATCTCTGGAGCAATTTTCTCAAATTGTTCTTTCCATTTTTGAGAGGGTACCGGGGGGGCAATCAAAATAAAACGCATAAAGATTTAATTTACTAGATCTTCTTAAAGATAGTTAAATTGGTTATTTTTAAACAAATAATACGACTCCATGCAACTTCAACAAATATTTCTTCCACTGATTGCCTGTTTAATATTAGCATGTTCAAAAGGAGATGCCGAAGAAAATACGATTTCAACAGATGATCTAAATAAAGTTATTGCCGAAAAAATTCTCGCAAAAACAAATACTATTAGAAAATCAGAGGGGCTTGATAATTTAATTCAAGATGACGAGATGGATGTGTTAGCAACACTGCACAGTGAAAATATGATCAACTTTGATTTTTTTTCTCATACAGATCATCAGGGTAAATCTCCTTCAAATAGAGCCGATGATTTAAATTATGCTTGGACTAGAATAGCAGAAAACATTGCCTATACACCTTGGTTTGAAAATGTAACGGGCTGCGGGGATACCCGAAGCGCTGAATCTATCGCAGAATGTGTAGTAGAAGGATGGAAAAATTCACCAGGGCATTTTGCAAACATGATTGGGGATTTCAAAGAGTTAGGAGTAGGTGTTGTTTTTACAAAAGATAGCGTCGCATATTTTACACAAGTTTTTAGAACACGCTAGTCACTTACAATGATAATCTGCAGCACGAGTGGCAATCTGATTATTAGGCTTTACATTGACCTTATAGCCCAAAGAATTTGCCCAACCTTTTGCAGCTGAAATCAGTTTGTGGGATTTAAAACTTTCATCACTATTGTAATCCATGTCGATCTGAATTTTAACACTCACTTTTTTAGTTAACCATTCTGCGGTATCTATACTTAATTCAGCTTCTTTCCATAGGCGAGTCCACATATCCCGTATGATATTAATGTGGGTTTTGCTCAAAATATAATGAACTCCTCTACAGCCTAATCGATATGCAATCACGGTAGTGTATCGGCTTTCTTTGTTGATGTTTTGAGAATCAGTTCCGATATGAATTTCTGCATAGGGATAATTCCTAATAACCTCCAAGGTGTGTTTTACAGGATCTACAACATTTCCGTTGATGTCTTTAAAAAGCAACATATTGACTAATTTAAAAAGACTAATTTGGTTTACTGAAAATAATGGACTTTTTATGACAACTATTTTATTCAATTTTTGCAACTCCCTTATTCTGTTAGTTTGGGGGATGGTTCTTTTTTTCCCCAAACAAAAAATTACGGCTCGATTAATAGCCTATCCTTGGATTCCTTTGTGCCTTAGTTTTTTTTATCTCTATTTTATAATTGTCTCAGGCGGAATTACTGAGGCTGATTTTAGTAGCCTTGAGGGTATAGTTGTTTTATTTCAAAAAGCGACACCAGAATCAGCGGCAGCGGGGTGGTTACATTACTTAGCATTTGACTTTTGGATGGGAGCTTGGATCATTAAACACAGCCAAAAACAAGGTATTAAACATTTATTTGTAGTAATTCCACTGGTGTTCACATTTATGTTGGGCCCTGTAGGAATTTTGATTTATAGTCTTTTTCTTTTTGGAAGAAAAGCCTTTATTCAGGCCAAATAAAGGTAAGATTTTGTTTGAGGTCTGGATGTAAAGAATTTGCAACAGGGCAGGTTTTAGCAGCACGTTCAAGGATCATTTTAAACTTGGAATCGAAACTGTTTGAGAATTCAATATCAATTTTTATTTCAATAATCCTTCTGGGATCAGTTCCCATAATTTTTTGAACATTGGCTTTTGTTCCATCGAGTGAGAGATTAAGGTCTCTTGCTTTGATACCCATAATGGTTAATAAACAAGAAGCAAGTGCAGTAGCTACGGTATCTGTTGGAGAAAAAGCTTCACCCTTTCCTTGGTTGTCTTTCGGTGCGTCGGTAATGAGTTGTTCAGAAGAAGCTACATGGGTGGCTTCGGTGCGAAGTGCACCAAGATAAGTTACAGTACTGGTCATGATGAAAAAAGTTTAAAGTAAATAAGATTGCCAAGAGAAGATCCTATGCCTAAAAGAAGAGGATAAACTAAAAAGAGCCAAAAACCATCTTTAAGGGTAACAAGACTCCAATCTGATTTAGAACTCAATATTCCATTAAGCAAGTCATACCAAGATTTGAGATGCATCTTAGCAGCTAAAAAATTAGCTATGATTGCGGAAATTAAAATAAAAAGTCCAATAAAATAGATTCGAATCATAAGCAAAAATAAGTAAGTTTCCGAACTATTGTGTAAATTGAAGATTAAAGGACAAGTATGGAAATCAGGTGGATATTAAAAGTTTTATTTGGATTGGCAGCTGTCCTTTGTAGTGTCGTTGTAGGAATTATGTACACCAAACTTTCCTTTGTAGACTGGCCTTATGTTATAGGTGGGCTAATTTTATTTGGAGTAGCATTTTTGATTCCTCGAAAAAAGAAAAAAATCAAAACAGAATAGATAATGAAAAATACAATTTTAGGAATTTTTTTAAGCCTATTGCTTTTTCCTATTTACGGTCAGAACAAAAAGAATTTAAAAAAGGAGGTGATTGTTTCTATAGAATCACAAAAAGAAGACTTAATTACTTTAAGTGATAAAATTTGGGAAGCAGCTGAAATTGCTTTCCAAGAAGAAGTATCTTCAGAAACATTAATTGCCTATGCGAAAGCGAATGGATTTAATGTTGAGGTAGGCGTAGCTGAAACACCAACTGCTTTTGTAGCAACCTATGGGTCTGGGAAACCTGTTATTGGAATTTTAGGAGAGTTTGATGCACTTCCTGGAATTTCTCAAAAAGCAGTACCCCAAAAAACTCCTTTAGTAAAAGGTGCAGCAGGGCATGGATGTGGTCACAATATGTATGGGACTGCAAGTCTGGGAGCTGCGGTAGCAATTAAAAATTTAATTGCCTCTGGCAAACTTAAAGGAACTGTAAAGTTTTTTGGTACACCTGCTGAGGAAAAGTTTTTCGGAAAATTATGGATGGCAAGAGCTGGACTATTTGATGACTTAGATGCATGTTTAGATTGGCACCCTGCTGATACTACAGAGGCAGACGTTCAGAGTTCACTGGCGTTAGTAGATTTTAAAGTAGAGTTTTTTGGTCAAACGGCTCATGCATCAGGTGATCCATGGAATGGAAGAAGTGCCTCCGATGCTTTAGAATTATATACCCATGGCATTAACGCTTACAGGGAGCATGTGAAACCTACGGTACGAATGCACTACCATATTCAAGACGGCGGACAGGTTGTTAATGTAGTTCCTGACTATGCACGTTTATGGGTTCGTGTAAGAGACACAAAACGCGAAGGAATGAATCAAGTTTATGAAAGGGTAAAAGCAATGGCAGAAGGAGCGGCAATTTTAGCTAATGTAGATTACAAAATCAGCTTAATCTCAGGAATTCATGAAATCTTACCCAATCGAACAGGAGGTGCTGCGGTACAAAAAAACCTAGAGACTCTGGGAGATTTAACTTACACAAAAGAAGAACTTGACTTTGCTTATCAAATTCAAGAAGCAACTTCTAAACCCAAACTAGGGATTGATGGAAAAATAAAACCCTTAAAACCAACAGCTGAGCATCCTATGGGAGGCTCAACAGATGTAGGAGATGTTAGTTTCTTAGTGCCTGTAGTTCGCTTGGGTGCAACAGTAGCACCAGAAGGAACGCCTTGGCATTCTTGGGCTGTTGTTGCATGCGGAGGAATGTCTATTGGGCATAAAGGGATGGTTTATGCTGCTAAAGCTCTTGGCATGTCAATGGTAGATTTGTTTACCGACAAAGAATTACTTCAAGACGTAAAAGCGGAGTTTAAAACTCGCAAAGGAGACTATCAGTACACACCGATGCTCCCTCCTGGACCACCTCCAATTGGGGAAGAATAAAAAAAGTTAAAATCAATAGCGAAGCCATTTGCGTTCACGCATTTCTTTTTTAACCCCTTTAGCCAAATAGACAAGGGCGAACATATTTGGAATACACATTAAAGCAAAAGCGATGTCTATGATTCCAATTACCACTTCTACAGTTACCAGAGCTGATAGGATAATGCTTCCGACATAAAAATAGTTGTAATAGTGTCCCCATTTTTTGTGCGTTAAAAATCCAAAGCATTTAACCCCATAATAGGAATAGGTAAATAAAGTTGATACACCAAAAACAAACACCATAAGAAGTAACAGCTCGTCACCTATACCGTAAAACAATCTTCTAAAGGCTTCTAAGGTGAGTACAATCCCATTTAGATCTGGCAATAGATATGCCCCACTTATGATTACAATAAGCCCAGTAATTGAACAAACCAAAACAGTGTCAAGCAATGGACCGAGCATGGCAACCAAGCCTTCGTCTGTTCCCATTGAACTTTGTGATTGACCGTGGTACATTGGGGCATTACCGACGCCGCTTTCATTTGAAAACACAGCACGACGGACACCTAAAATCACCAATCCCCAAAATCCTCCAGTAACTGCAGTTTCCATATTAAAAGCTTCTCTAAAAATAAGTCCAATGGTAGGAAAAACCATTTGACTGTTAGAAAAAAGGATGAAAATCCCCATCATTAAATAAAGCCCAACCATGGCCGGAACTAAATTGGAGGTTACTCGAACAATTGATTTTAATCCACCAAAAATCACAAAAGAACTAGAGATAGACAATAAAATTCCGATTATGAATTTCCATTGAAAAGCGCCTAATGTAACTATAGAGTCTGGTTGGACAACGTTTATAAATGTTTGTGTTAGCTGGTTTGCTGTAAAAGCAGGAAGAACCCCAAAAAGTCCTGCTACAGAAAACCAAATTGCAAGTGGTTTCCCCCATTTCTTTATCCCCAATTGCATATAAAACATTGGCCCACCTAAAGGATCGCCGTTGGTTTCTTTCTCCCTGAGTTGGACAGCGAGTGTACATGAGTAAAATTTGATAATCATTCCGATCAACGCTGTGAGCCACATCCATACTAAAACTCCAGGACCTCCCATGTGAATAGCGATAGCAACTCCTGATATATTTCCTAAGCCAACCGTGGCGGCAAGTACCGCGGAGAGGGCCTGGAAACGTGAAATTCCTTGAGCTTTTTCTTTTAAAAAAAGCAAACGAAAAGCAGGCTTAAGTTTTAAAAGAGGAATTCCTTTACTATGAACTAAAAGAAACACACCCCCACCAATTACAGCAACCAGCATAACCCATTCTAAAGGCCTAATTATAAGTTTAAATAAATTTTCTAAGGTGAATATCCAATGACTCATTTTGAAAAATAAGGATTAAATTTTGTTTTCAATTATAAAAAAATGAACTTTATAAAAATCTATAAAATGCAAACAAGAAGAGATTGGCTAAGAGCCTCAGTGGGAATAGGGGGATTACTATTCACCCCAACCTCGCTTATTACAGCCCAAGAAAAAAAGGATTTTCATCCAAGAAGTTTAGAACCGATTATCCGATTGAGTTCAAATGAGAATCCCTATGGACCCTCTCAAAGAGTTCAAGATCGAATTAAAAATTCATTTGCTCACGCTTGTAGATATCCCTATGCTTATTCTGACGACTTAGCTGTTCAGCTAGCAAAAAAACACGGTGTTTCACCAGAATCCATTATCGTTACTGGCGGATCTACAGAAGGATTAAAAATTACGGGAGTAACTTTTGCTGCAGATGGCGGTGAAATCATCTCAGGCCAGCCTACTTTTTTAGCCATGATGGATTATGCCAAGCAATGGGGAGCAACTGTAAAGTGGGTGCCTGTTGGAGAAGATAAAGGCTACGATCTCGACGCAATAGAAAAACAAATCTCTTCAAAAACCAAACTAGTATTTTTATGTAATCCCAATAATCCAACGGGAACATTAGTTCCTGCACAAAAGCTAGTAGATTTTTGTGAAGTTGCCAGTAAAAAAACGATTGTTTTTTCTGATGAAGCATACTATGACTTTATAGAAACACCGAATTATCCAAGTATGATTGAAGCCGTTAAACGTGGAGACAATGTGATCGTTTCCAAAACCTTTTCAAAGGTATATGGCATGGCTGGATTAAGAGTAGGTTACCTTATTGCGAAGCCAGAACTTGCCAATAAAATTCGGCAAAATGTCGTTGCCATGAGTAATGTTTTGGCAGTGGAAGCGGCTAAAGAAGCACTCCTAGACGATGCATTTTATAAATTCTCACTCAACAAAAATAAAGAGGCAAAACAAAGAATTTATAAATTATTGGATCATCTTAATTTGGATTATGTAACCTCTCACACCAATTTTATCTTTTTCCATTCCAAGCGAGACATACGCGAATTAGGGCCAGCGATGTTAAAAAAAGGAATTCGAATTGGACGCCCTTTCCCTCCTTTCTACGATTGGTGCAGAATTAGTACAGGCACACTAGAAGAAGTTGATTTGTTTATAAAAGGAATGCTTGAAGTATATGAGTCGTAAAAGCTATTTTTCTTTAACAATAATATAAGTTGCTTTTACACCTGTAGCTAGATTCCAACGATTGGAACCAACCAGTTTTCCTTCATCATCAAACACACGAACTTCCGCTGTATTAGGCCCAGATTCTCCTTGATTTAAGGCGACAAAATCAATTTTATTAAAGCCGACAATTAGATCTATTGAAAAGGTTTTAAAGCGCTCTAGAAGAAGCACCCTGGGAATAACTTCTTTGTCGTTTAGCATGACCCGAATTAAATCTCCGTCAGGAGATTCATGGTCTCGAACTGCAATTTGAACGAATTTACCATTGTTTCTAAAATCTCCTAAATATTGGTCTACTTTAAATTGATTTGGATTCTTCTCTTTTTCAGGGCGTCGATTTAGTCTGTTTAAGTATTGTTTGCCAGGGTCAAGAAATTGTTCACTTTTCCCAAAATTAATCGGAGGATTATTTACATCATTTTTAGGGTCTTTAAATTCTATTGTGGGATTAAAAAAATCTTCAGAAAGAAACTGTTTTTGCTTTTTTGGAGCTAACAAACTTGGCGCATTATTTTCGGGGGGAGGAAGAATCAATTTTTTAGGCTCTTTAGTTTCACCTATAATTTGTGCTTGAATATATTGCATCCCTAGCAATAGCAAAAAACTCGTTATGGAAAATAGGTTTTTCATCCTTGGTCATTTATTCAAGTCATCACAAACCTAGGGTGATTTCATCTGATTCTCAAGTGAATTAACAACAATTTAATTTAGATTCCCTTTTTTAGCTATCTTTAAGTCAATAAAAGAATTTAACTTATGGAATTAGCAACACTTGATTGGCTAATTATTTTTCTGTTTTTTGCAGTCTCTCTGGGAATTGGTATTTATGTTTCAAAAACATCTGGGAAAAGTGCGAATGAATTTTTTCTTTCAGGAAGAAGTATGCCTTGGTGGCTCCTTGGACTCTCGATGGTTGCTACTACTTTTTCTACAGATACCCCAAATTTAGTTACGGATATTGTTCGTACCAACGGTGTTTCTGGAAACTGGGTATGGTGGGCTTTTTTAATTACAGGTTTATTAACGGTTTTTGTTTATGCTAAACTCTGGAGAAAATCTAATGTAAATACGGATTTGGAGTTTTATGAACTTCGTTATGGAGGCAAGCCAGCTAGTTTTCTTCGTAAGTTCAGAGCCATATACTTAGGTGTAATTTTTAACGTGATCACTATGTCAGCAGTTACCCTTGCAGCCATAAAAATTGGAGGGATTATGTTGGGTTTAGAACCTTGGCAAACTGTAATTACAGCAGGATTAGTAACGGTTACTTTCAGTGCAATTGGAGGTTTTAAAGGTGTTGTTTACACGGATGTTATTTTATTTTTTGTTGCGATGGGGGGCGCTATAGGAGCGGCTTATTATCTTGTAAATCTTCCTGAGGTGGGCGGTATGCAAGCCTTATTGACCAATGAGAATGTAGTTGATAAAATTTCTATACTCCCAGACTTTGGGAATAAAGAAGCATTAATCACCCTCTTAATTATACCCTTAGCAGTTCAGTGGTGGAGTTCTTGGTATCCAGGAGCAGAACCTGGAGGAGGGGGATATATCGCACAAAGAATGCTTGCTGCTAAAGATGAAAACCATGCCATTGGAGCAACATTTTTCTTTAACATTATGCATTATGCTTTAAGACCATGGCCATGGATTTTGGTGGCATTAGCTTCATTGGTTGTTTTTCCAGATTTACAAAGTATCCAAACAGCATTCCCAAACATTACAGCCGATAAATTAGGACATGATTTGGCGTACCCAGCGATGCTAACAAAACTCCCTACAGGGCTCTTAGGTTTAGTTTTGGCCTCTCTAATTTCTGCCTATATGAGCACCATATCTACTCAACTTAACTGGGGTTCCTCATACATAGTTTATGATTTTTATAAAAGGCAAATCAATCCGGATGCTTCTCAGAAAAGACTAGTCGCTGTGGGAAGACTCTCAACAGTATTGTTGATGGTGCTAAGCACATTGTTAGCACTTCTACTTCAGAATGCGATGCAGTTGTTTAATCTCCTCTTAGTTTTTGGCGCAGGAACAGGTCTAATTTTCATCCTAAGATGGTTTTGGTGGAGAATCAATGCATGGAGCGAAATTACTGCTATGGTAGCTTCTGGAGTAATTTCTTTACTTCTGGCTATTCCTTCTTTTGGAATTAAAGAAGCCCTATTTGGAGCGGATGGTGTTTTCCCTGCTTGGGCAGAATTTCCTTTTGTAGTTGCTGTTACATCTGCTCTTTGGATTTTGGCAACATATATAACTCCCTCCGAAAGCGATAAGGTTTTAAGGGATTTTTATAAGAAAATTCAACCAGGAGGTCCAGGTTGGAAAAAGGTAATCGATGCCGCAGATAAAGACTCTATAGACTTGACTGAGGGAGAAACAGGATGGACAGTTCCCTCAGGTATTGTGGCAATGTTATTGGGCTGTTTGATGATTTATAGTACAATGTTTGCTACCGGATATTTTATTTATGGTGAATTTCAATTGGCATTACCGTTATCTGCTCTTGCAATTGTTTCAGCATATTTTTTAATCAAAACTTGGAAAAAAATTAGGGTAAAAATATTGTAGTACTACCCTAAAATTATCCCCGCTATGGTTGCGGACATAAGGGAGACTAATGTTCCTGCAATCATCGCTTTAAAACCGAGTTCGGTTAGTGTTTTTCGAATTTTAGGGGCAATGATTCCTATTCCCCCTACCTGTATTCCGATAGATGCAAAATTGGCAAATCCACAAAGCATATAGGTCGCCATTACTACTGATTTCTGATAGGTTAAATGTAATGTACTTGCACTGTCTTTTAAACTAACTAATTGGGTGTAACCTACAAATTCACTCGCAACTAATTTTATCCCGATTAATTGTCCCATGAGAGCCATGTCTTCTTTTGCTACTCCTACGAGCCACATTAGGGGAGCGAATAGATACCCCAAAATAAATTCAATTGAAAAATTGGTATAAATAGTATTTTTTGCAATCCAGCTATTGAGTCCACTAGATTCTCCCAAACTAGAAAGTATTCCGCTTGCCATAGCGATAAGGGCAATAAATACCAAAAGCATAGCACCTACGTTTACGGCCATTTTTATACCTTCTCCAGTTCCTATAGATATGGCTGAAAGAAAATTTGAACCGATTTTTTCGTTTGAAATTTGAATATCAGTTTGGATCTTATCAGTTTGGGGGTAAATGATTTTGGCAATAACAACTGCTCCTGGTGCTGCCATAACAGATGCCGCTAGAAGACTTTTAGCAAATTCTAAACGCTGTACAGGATCATTCCCTCCTAAAAACCCAATGTATGCCCCTAAAACACTCCCCGCAACGGTAGCCATTCCACCTACCATAACTAAAAAGATTTCAGAGCGATTCATTTTTTCTAAGTACCCCTTTATCATTAAAGGGGCTTCGGTCTGTCCTAAAAAAATATTCCCAGCCACAGAAAGACTCTCAGGACCAGATATTTTCAACAGTTTTGTCAATCCCCAGGCTAAAAAGCCAACTACTTTTTGGATAATCCCAAAATAATATAAAATTGAACTAAGGGCAGAGAAGAATATGATCACCGGTAGGGCTTGGAAAACAAAAATAAATCCATATTGATTTACATCGCCTAATTCTCCCAATAGCATTTTAGCTCCTTCTCCTGTGTATTCTAAAACATTGATAAAAAAATTACCCATTGTTTCGAAGACCTTTTTTACCCAATCAATTTTAAGAACCCCAATAGCAATGATCACTTGGGCCAATAAACCCAAACCTACCGTCTTCCATGCAATTTGCTTTTTATTATTACTTAATAAATAGGCAATAAAAAGGAGGACTAGCATACCCAAAAGTCCCCTGAGAAGCGAAATAAAAGTAAAGCCTGAATTAGGAATTAAATCCATGTTTTTTCAATGAGCTTAAAGATAGTAAAAGCTTTAACTTAATCACCTGTTAAAATAGGGGACGCTAATATTTATTGAGTACAAACCTATCTTTTAAAACACCTATAGATTGATAATTCTTAAAAGGAGAATTTCCTTAAAACAGAAAAGTGTGAATTAAAACTCTGTGGAGAGGATTTTTTCAATCATGTCTTTTGCAGTCATCAGTTTGATTTTATGAACACTATCATAGTAGTTTCCTGATTGAATTTTTTGATCAATATGGCTTAAAAGCTCTAAAGCAGAAGGTGATTTCGTTTCCATTAATGTTGCATTGGCACTTCTAAAAGAAGAATTCGCGATTTTTTTTTGATAGAAATTGAAAATGAATCCGTTTCCCAGATTCCTAGTGCATCTCTTTTACTCAATGACTGTTCAGCAATACTTCCTTCCCCATCTATCATGAAAACATACACACCGTTTCCAGGTTTGTTTATACTGTATTCAAGGGTTATTTCTTGATCAAATTCGCCTAAATGAAACCAAGCATCTTGATGAATCCACATTGCAGGACCTTTTGGATCTGGTGTTACTATAGGATAGAAAGCATTTGGTGTTTTAAGCTCTTTGATGTTTTTTTGATCGTAACGTGGGGTAACATTTTTAGTATGAGGGAAAACCCAAAGCTGTAATAAATTTACCGGTTGATCTTTATTTTTATTGTATTCACTATGATATACTCCAGTTCCAGCACTCATGACTTGTATTTCATCTGACTCAATCACACCAATATTATCCATGCTGTCTTTATGTTCTAAAGCTCCTTCTAGAGGAATCGTAATGATTTCCATATTATCATGAGGATGCGTTCCAAAACCCATCCCTGGCGCAATGATGTCATCGTTTAGGACTCTCAAGGCCCCAAATTGAATCCGATTAGGGTCATAAAAATTGGCAAAACTGAAGGAGTGTTTCGCATGGAGCCAACCATGGTTGGCTTCTCCTCTGGAGGAAGAAGGGTGAAATATCGTTTTCATAAATAGTGCTCTAGAACTTAACTGTTGTAGGCACAAATGTAAGACTAATTTTCGGATTTCTCTTTTTTGATTGACTCTTGAAGTTTGGCGACATTATCAATGAGTTTTTTTTTCGTGTTGAAGTAATGGATTAGCGTTTTAACTTTTTCTTCATTTTCTTTAGTTTCAGCAGCTTTTTGTTTTTCTTCAGCAATAGTGTTTTTAATCTCTTTGTATGTAGTGACCCCAAAGCCGATAACGATAGCAATACAAGCTAAATAAGCGACAAGTTCTTCAAGTTCTGAGAGGTACATATTCGTTATCTTAGCACAAATTTAAAAAATGCTGATAAAGAATTTTATTAAGGTAGCTACATTTTTGAAGCGTTATGCAGAAAGAGGCTTGTTATTGACCCCTGCTTTTCTAATGGCACAATCACCTTCTCAAACGACGACCATCACTCTTGAAGAAGTTTCAATAGAAGCGATTAAGCTGGAAAGCACGCGTTTTTTATCGCCCTCATCAGTTAGTGTGATTAATTTAATTCCCATTCAGGGACTCCAGCAACAACTTTCTTTGCAGGAATATCTAGGAGCTATTCCGGGTTTATTTTCTCTTAACGCAAATAATTATGCTCAAGATTTGAGACTTTCCATAAGAGGCTTTGGTTCAAGAGCCGCCTTTGGAATTAGAGGAGTAAAAATTATTGTAGACGGAATCCCAGAAACTACCCCAGATGGGCAGGGCCAAGTAGACAATCTCCCACTAGGATTATTGAGCAGATTAGAGGTACTTAGAGGGCCTTCGGCAAGTTTATATGGAAATGCAGCAGGAGGAGTTTTGTATCTGAATACACTGGACAGTCTTGAGGGGGAATCTGTGCAAATACGAACAACACTTGGATCTTATGCTTATCAAAACTATCAAGCAATTGGTCAATTGAAAGGTAAAAAGACCTCAGCACTTTTTTCACTTAATAGAACTAAAACCGATGGATTTAGAAATTTTAGTGGCTTATCACAATATGTCTTGAACACAAAAATAAAACACAAATTAAGTGCAAAATCAGCATTAACATTTCAATTAAATTATACCAATAGTCCCAGAGCGGAAGATGCAGGAGGTCTTACTCTTGCAGAAGCAGAAACTGATTCTAGACAAGCTAGGGAACGGAATTTAGATTATGACACTTTTGAAAAAATTGAGCAGTTAAAAATAGGTTTGCGATGGCAGCAGAAATGGGGTACACAGTGGAGTTTTGATAGCTATGGGTTTTTTAGTTCTCGAGATTTTTATGGCAAACTTCCCTTTGAAAGCGGCGGTATTGTTGATTTATACAGAAACTATTACGGACTGGGTTCTCGTTTGACGTTCGAAGAAAAGCGAGAGTCTCTTTCACATCGCTGGCAATTGGGAATTGAAACTAATTCACAACAGGATCAGCGGGATCGTTACCAAAATATATTCGGTAGTCAAGGAGAACAGGTTTTTTCTCAGCTGGAAAAATTTGGGAATTTTGGACTATCTATTTTGGATGATTTACAATGGGAAAAATTACTTTTTCGAACAGCCCTTCGTTTTGACTATCAGAGTTTAGGAGCAAATACTGTTCAAGAAATCCAAAAGTATAGTGTTCTAAATCCTAGCATAGGGTTGAGTTATGCATTAGCGAAACAACAGCGAATTTTTGCTAATTTTTCTACCAGTTTTGAAACCCCAGCCCTCTCTGAACTGTCTGCAAATCCTACAGGTGGAGAAGGGTTTAACTTGAACTTAGATCCTTCAAAGGCGGTGAACTACGAATTAGGATGGAAAACCAGAAGTAGTTCTGGCTATTTTGAGGCAACAACCTTTTTTATAGAGAGTACAAATGAGATTTTACCCTATGAATTGGAAGCTTTTCCTGGACGTTCCTTTTATAAAAATGGAGGAGCTACAACACGATATGGGCTTGAACTTGCCGCAAGTTTTCAATGGAATAGATGGGCACTAGAAGCAAGTATGACTCAAGCTCAATATGAATTTAAAGGTTTAGATGACGGCGACGATCTTGAAGGAAATAAGCTCCCTGGAATTCCAAGTAGTCAGTTTTTTCTTCAAGTTAACTACCATACTTTATCGGATTGGCAATGGGTTATGACTGGAGAACATATAGGAGCTTATTTTGCTAATAACAGCAATAGTGTTGAAATTCAAGAATTCCAAAAGCTGCGTTTTCAAGGACAAAAATCCATAGAAACGAATTGGGGTTCTTTAGACTTTTTTGGAGGAATAAACAATCTTTTGAATATTACGTATTACGATAATATCCGCTTGAATGCCTTTGGCGGTCGGTTTTATGAACCTGCTCCAGGACGTAATTTTTATTTTGGACTTAGTTTAGGATTATAATTTCACTAGTTTTGGCGCTTCCTTCCACCAAGAGTCTCGTTAATAGCATCGACATCTTCTCAAAAAGCAATATTTTCTACTTGAGCTTCCAATTGAGCAATTACAGCGTTAATGTCTGCTAATCCATCTTCTAAAGCGGCATCTATTGCACTACCTAAGCTTCCCTGAATGGAGTTAACATTAGCAGTTAAGCTACTGAGGTCATCTGAACCTGAGTAGAACTCTTTTACCTTTTTAGTCGTGGTGTAATTATTGGTTTTAGTACATTTATCTGATGCGAACGTTTTGTTTTGTTTTGGGATTGGTTTTTTGGACGGGAACACTTTGGGGTCAAAAGATAAGCGACCGAAGACTTCTTCGTCAAATTAAAAAAATTCCTTCATTATCAAACGCTTATATTGGAGTGCATGTAGAGTCTCTAGAAAAAGACATTGCATTAGCGGGAATTCATGAAGCCCAATATTTCACACCTGCTTCCAACACCAAGCTTTTAACTTTTTTAGGAGCGATTCAAACTTTTCCAAAACTCCCTGTCTTGGAATATGCTTTTGAAAACGACAGCATAGCCCATTTTAAATCTACAGCTTATCCCTTATTGCTTCATCCTTTTTACTCTGACAGCTTGTTCTTTGAGTTTTTCAATCAGAAATCAATTTGGAAATACCATCCCGCTACCACATTTCCCAAGAGGCTAGGATCTGGCTGGTCTTGGGACGATTATCATTATTACTACGCTGCTTCAAGTAGTATTTTTCCTATTTACGGCAATACAGTTCAAGGAGTTTTGAAAGATGGAAGGCCTGAACTAGTGCCAGCTTTTACCGTTTCTCAAGATACAACTGTCAAAAATTTAGAGCGAAAACTCAACTCAAATACATTCCAATACCACCCTCAAAACTGGAAGGAGAATGACACGGTATACAGGCCTTTTATTCCGAGTGATTCATTATTTGTAGAATTACTCGCAAGGGCAACAAAAAAAGAGGTTTTATTTGATCTCCAAACAAACAATTCAATAAATTGGAAAACACTGTTCACAGAGCAAGAACCCTTGCTTTACAAAGGGCTGCTTCAAGACAGTGATAATGGTATTGCAGAAGCTTTGTTACTTATGATTGCAAACAAAGAAAATGGACAATTCCTCCCTGAAATTGCAATTGATAAACTTCAAAAGCAGTGGGAGTCATGGCTCCCAGACCCGTTGGAATGGGTGGATGGTTCAGGTGTATCCAGGTATAATATGTTTACCCCAAGATCAATAGTAGCTGTACTCCAACAAATTGATCATTCCCTCTCATGGGATGTACTAACCGCTTATTTTCCAGAAAGTGGTATTTCTGGAACGCTCAACGACTACCCTGATTTAAAAAATGTATATGCTAAAACCGGAACGCTACGACACAATCATAATTTATCGGGATATTGGTTAAATTCTAAAGGAGAACGGTTTGTTTTTTCTATTATGGTAAATCATTTCACAGCTCCTACTGCTGAAATTCGCAAAGGGATTACCGAACTGATTACTTGGCTTCAAAAGAAAGTAAAATAGCAGTTTTGAAATCAAAAGAAATGGGCTCTTCATTTTTTACAATCAGGAAATGATGGAGTACTATTTTTTTATGGCTCTTTTTTAAAATTTCAAAAGCAACTTTTCAATCTCCTTGCAACTGTTTTGCTATTTTTTCTGATTCATTCAGAACTCGAAGGAGGTTTCCACTCCATATTTTTTGAATTTCTTCTTCTGTGTACCCTCTTTTCACTAGCTCTAAAGTCACATTGAATGTTTTTGAAGCATCTTCCCAGCCCTCTATACCTCCACCACCATCAAAGTCGGAGCTAATCCCTACGTGGTCAATACCAATTTTGTTTTTTAGATAATCTATATTATCTACAAAATCTGAAATATTAACTGGAGGGAATTCTTTTTTAAGGACTTCAATGGCTTTTTGATCGTGAGGATCTTTAAGGGTCTTAATGGCATTAAGATATTTTTCGTGTTTTTCTTTATTTACAAATAGAGCCAATGCTACAGTCTGTACCACCCCACCATTTTCTTTAACCCACTGCAATTGTTCGTCATCTAAATTTCTAGGGTGATCGGACAGAGCCCTTACTCCGGAGTGTGAGGCAATTACTGGTGCCTTAGACCGTTTTATGGTTTGACGTATGGCTTCTTTAGAAGGATGAGAGATGTCGACCATAATCCCATAATAATTCATCGAATCGATCACTTTTTCTCCTAATTCACTGATTCCATTATGTTTAACAGTATTGTCAAACTCACCCGTATTGGAATCTGAAAATTGATTGTGACCGTTATGTGCCAAAGACATATAGCGTGCACCAAGATCATAAAAACGTTTAACCTCAGTGGCGTCTTCACCCATCGGGTAAGCATTTTCCACACCAATCATTGCAATTTTTTTACCCATCTTACGCAGGCTATCTACCTCAGCGTTTGACCTTGCAAGCCCCATTTTATGGGGCGCATAAACTTCTACAAGCCTATGAATAGCATCAAATTTAGCTTGTGCATTTGCTGCTGCTTTTTGATATCCCTGCTCATCAAGTGTTCCTTGACCCGTATAAACAATAAACCAGGCAACATCCAAACCGCCACGCTCCATTTTAGGAATATTTACTTGGCTATCCGTGTCTTGGGTGTAATTTAAACTGTCTGTAAAATTAGCTACATCAATATCATCATGAGTGTCTAATGTCAATGTCTTTAGATGAATTAATTGTGCCTTTTGAATTAATTCTATAGAAGGCGATCTTTTTTTTATCGATTCTTGACAACCAACTAG
>ERZ807291.1216-NODE-1216-length-42491-cov-15.201668_pt1 | contig 42491 bp, 45 predicted proteins | sample MGYA00521257_ERZ807291 | MGnify/ENA primary metagenome ERZ807291 (study PRJEB31413, sample SAMN03169783) | marine metagenome | biome: Marine; feature: Water; material: Subsurface seawater | place: North Sea | collected 2011-04-28 | depth 1 m m ...
GTATCATTATCTATAATATTGTTATTATTTGTATCAAAATTAGATGTATCATTATCTATAATATTGTTATTATTTGTATCAAAATTAGATGTATCATTATATAATATTTCATTATTTGTATCAAAATTAGATGTATCATTATCTATAATATTGTTATTATTTGTATCAAAATTAGATGTATCATTATATAATATTTCATTATTTGTATCAAAATTATTACTTGGAACCGGATTATCATGTGTTGTTGATACAGTACGGAGATTCATAATAGGTTTAGTACTAGCAGAATTATTTATAACAGTATCGTTTGTATTTAATAATATACCATCATTCGATATTACATTATCTCCAACTAATACTCCATTATTTGCTTTATGTTTGGGTTCATAAATATAATTCAAATACACCCAAAAAAGAATTATAATAATTTCATAAATAGCAGTTATTATTAATATATTTTTTAGTTCAAATTTATCTTTTAAATAAATAAATGGTGTTATAGCTGTAAATATTACTATAGTAACTAATTCACCATATTTTTTTATTTCATTATATTCATCCGTTTCGATGCTATCATAAAAATACAAAAATAAATATGTTTGAACTAACAATAATATACTTAAAATTATTATATGATGTATCATATTATAAATAAATATTATAATTCTATATTTGGCAATGGAATATTAGAAGTATTTTCCTTTTTAATAGATGTATTTGAAAATTCAATGCCTACATTTTCCGTACAATAATCTTCATCAACCCAATTATCTATATCATCCAATACATTTTCTGTTTCTGCTTGAATATTTAATAGTTTACTCTCGTCAATTAATATATTTGTATCACCTGTTCCACAAGGAGGAATTTGACCCATCATAATATTTGATGATACACCCGTTAATTTATCAACTTCTCCAAATATAGATGCTTTGAATAACTGATCTGTTGTTTCTTCAAAACTACATTTTGCTAATGGTCCTATATTCCCCCTATTAATTCCGAATCTATCAATAGACATCAAATTTCCACGGTTCGTCATTGTATCACACAACAATGATAAATGTCTATAATTTACATTCTCTCCACCCCCCTCAATAACTTCTTTAATTTCAAACATTAACAACGACCTCGCCGCTTCTATACCTAACAAATCATATACCTCGTAAATATCATTTGAAATAGTTTTAGTATAATCAACATTTGGACAATTGAATACCGACAACAAATTAATCCCAGACGTATTCAATACCCATTCTTCCTTTTTAATATATGAATTATTTTCAAGTTCATAATTATGCTTATTCTTGTACATAGATACTGTAGTAATATCTTTTATTCCTTTAATAATAATATTCTCACGAATGTCATTTGCAATTGACTTCAAAATATTTACATCATTTCCATCCGATTTTTTAACCTTTAATAAACGAATTCTAAAAATTAATTTATTTGAGTTATCATCACTATATTTACATACAATTTGGTCTTGATATTCTTCATGTAGTTTATAAAATATGTCTTCCATTGTAATATTTTTATTAATCATTATTTGTTTGTCAAATTCAAATCTAATAATCATATTTGACTGTAGTTTTACATCACAATCATCTAAATTAAGTGTACTATATAATTTGTATATTCTCAATAAATCAATATCATCATCAATTGTTGTATTATTATCATCTGGATCATAATAAATATTAATAGATTTAATCAAATCTTTCGCAGAAGTTAATTCTATATTATTCAAGGTTTCATTTGCTTTCGATTTATTATATTTACAATCATCATTCAAATAAATAGTTGTTGATGGCGACTTCTGACTTTTAGATATATGTAATAACTCTTTTAATCTTGGAACACCACGAGTAACATTAGATTTACTAGATACACCAGCAAAATGAAACGTATTCAATGTCATTTGTGTTGCAGGTTCTCCAATAGACTGTGCTGCAATTGGACCTACCATATCACTAACATCAATCTTACTTTTATTGTATTCTATTTTAATATTCTCAATTAAGTAATCAAATGCTATTTTATTCAATTTATATTTTTTTAAAATTTTTTTGGGAGACAAATAATCGTAAATCAAACATATGAATAATTTAACACCATTTTGTCTATTATTATTTAAATAATCTTCTAATTCATATATACGGTTTATAATATACACTGGACTAATATTCAATAGCACTGTATTTATTGAAAATGTTTTTTTCAAACTATTTATTAATCTAAATAAATTAACCGGAAATTTAATATTACTATCAGCACTATTTTTAAATACATAATTTCGTAAGAAATGATATTTTTCATCTAATCTATTATTAAATTCATTTATAGTTTTAACATAATCTTTTGTACTGATTTCTTTAATAACCGTATTCATCAAATACTCAGAATAATCTTCACTATCATCAAATTTATGAAGTTCCTCAATTTTTTCATAATTTTCTGTCAACAAATCACAAGACTGGTTTATAATTTTGATATAATCCATCCCATCTTCACCATATAGAAATTGAATAATATTTCCATAAGCATTTCTTACCGATAAATCATAATACGTTTTCAAATCTTCCATTGCTTTAATCAATTTACGCTGTATATAACCAGTTTCTGAAGTCTTAACGGCAGTGTCTATTAATCCTTCACGACCACCCATAGCATGAAAGAAGAATTCATGTGGTTTTAAACCTTGAATAAATGACGATTCAACAAAACCTTTACTTTCTGGACTAACATCATATTTTGAGAAGTTTGGAAGAGTTCTATTATTATAACTATTAGGAATTCTTTTGCCATCTACATTTTGTTGCCCCAAACAAGCAATCATTTGTGCAATATTAATAATTTTACCCTTTGAACCAGCTGCAACCATATTAACCATTCTATTATCAGTATCTAAACTCTTCAATCCAATTGTACCAGCATCATTAATAGCTTTATTTAACATATTATTCACTTTTTTTTCAAATTCATCATTTTTATTATCAGATATCGTATTTTCAAATATTTGTTTATGAACTTGTGTATTCAGCTTAGATACTTGTTTTTTAGTATTCAAAATAACATCATTAATTTGTTTATCAGTTTCTTTATTTGATACTAAATCTCCAATTCCAACACTGAAACCAGTCAATACTAAGAACCGTGTTACAATATTTTGTAAATCATCCAAAACTTGTTTACAAATTTTCCAACCATATTCATTAAATACTACATGAATTAACCCACGTGTACCACTATTCATAATTTTAGAATCAATCCTTCCTTGAACTAATATACCATTCTGAATAATAACTTGATTCAATGTATCTTTTTCTAAATCATCATTATAAGAATTATTTTTCATTTTCAAATTTAATGTTTTTGGAAAACATACTGATAATAATTGACGACCACTCCATCTTTTATATGGAACTTTCATTTCAGGTTCTGGTAATACACCATCAAAGGTATTAATGTAAATCAATATATTCATCATCTCTTCTTTATTCAAATATACACCCTCATTCGTAATTCTATTTATACCAAGCAAAGAATCTTGGACAAGAGAAATTACTGGTTTATGTTCTCTTGGTGAAATTATTTGTAAAGGTACCGAAGTCAAATGTAATAATTCGGTTTTAGTCTGAACTGATTGCGGTACATGCATATTCATTTCATCACCATCAAAATCAGCATTATATGGTTTAGTCACACTAACATTCAATCTAAAGGTATTGTATTCCATCACTTTCACACGATGTCCCATCATACTCATTTTATGTAACGACGGTTGTCTATTAAACAATACAATATCATCATCATCTAAATGTCTATGAACGATATCCCCTTCATTTAATACAATAGTATCAACATCAACATATTGTAATGATATAGTTCGTCCATCTATTTTTTTCTTTATACTTTTTGCTCCTGGATGTTTAAATGGACCATTTTTAACATATTTATACAATACACCCATATTATACTTTGTTACTATATCTGGATATGTCAAATTCATAGCAATTTTCATTGGAACACCTAATTGATCAATCTCAATATTTGGATCTGGTGTAATTACGCTACGAGCAGAATAATCTACACGTTTTCCCATCAAATTACCCCTAATTCTACCTTCTTTACCTTTTAATCTTTGTTTTAAGGTTTTTAGAGCACGACCAGAACGATGTGTAGAAGCACTAATCCCAGGTAATTCATTATCTACAAGTGTCGCACAATGATATTGTAAAACCTGGGTCCACTCTTCAACCGTATTTTCAAGTGATTTCTCATTTTCTATTTTACGCTTCAAATGATTATTTGTCTTTATAATATCAATTAATTTATGAGTAATATCATCTTCACTCCTCAATCCACCAGATTGTCGTACTGATGGTCTAACTGATGGTGGTGGTACTGGTAAAATAGAACATATTAACCAATCTGGGCGACACCATTTAGGTGAAAGACCTATACTTTCACAATCACTATCTGTAATTCTTTTAAAAATTTTATGAATAAATTCAGCAGTTAATAGTTGTTTATTATCGGATTCATCTTCCAAAGACTTAGCTTTCCATTCAGCATATATTTTTGACAAACCTTCTTTACTATACTTTGTAGGTTGGAGTGCTCCACAACCATTTTCACAATGAGTACCACAAATATTTACTTTAGAAGATTTATCAACAATAATAGTAAACAATTTTTTTTTATTTTTAATTGACGACAAATCCAAATCATTAATATCAATCAAAATTTGCGAACATCTAATACAAATACATTTCAATATTTTTATAATTAAATGAATAAATTGTATGTGAAATACTGGTCGTGATAATTCTATATGTCCAAAATATCCCGGACAAAATCTATTATCTAAATTATCTGTAGGACATATCTTACCATGATCAATTACACCCATACGTGAATCAAATAAACCACCTGGTACAGCATTACCTTGGGAGTCATATAATATAGTTTCAGTAACGTGAACTACTGAACGATTTTTTATTTCATCTGGACTCAATATTCCAAATTGTACACCTTTGATTTCTTTGATATTCTCTGTATACGATAATTCATTATAAAGAGACATTTATATTATTATATATTATTTTTTAAGTTAATTTTTAACTTTAATTTATTCAATTTTTGTAAAAAAACACTTAAAAAATATTATATATATTAAATCTAAATGTTTTATTATTTATTAGGATCAATTACTAGTATTATTATATTATATTACAAAAACAATATTATATATAATTGCCTTTTGTATTATGAAAACATAATAGAAAAATATAAATGTATTTCTCCTCACATTTATATAGAAATAATTAAAAATAATACAATAAAAAAATATTATGATTTTACACAATTAAATAATATTAGTAAAAATGAAACAATTATATTAAATTGGTATATTAATAACCAACATAACAAAATGATTATTAATTCAAAAAATATGAGCAATATAATTATGGCATCTATTATAGTAACCAAAAATAATACTATAAATGATAAATCACGCATAACTGAACATGAAATAACAAATGATTTAAACAGTTTTATATTACCAAATACTAATATAAAATTAAATGATACAACTAAACATATATGGGTTTCCATATTGAATAACAAATTAAATACAAATTATAATACTAATACTGAATTTATATACAATATTATATTACAAGATGTTTCAGTTCATAAATCTAAACATTTGAATATAACTACAGATAATCATGGATTAGTTACAATTAATAACAAATAAGTTTATATTAATAAATACTTAAAATTATAAATAATATAATATATAGATGGATACATTAAATGATACATGGATATTATGGTTCCATGATCCATTAGATAATAATTGGAAATTGAACAGCTATAAAAAAATATGTTCAATTAATACTATTAATGAATTTTGGTCTTCATATAATTTTTTAAATAATAAAATTGTAGAAAATTCAATGCTATTTTTAATGAGAAATAATATTGACCCATTATGGGAACATAAAGAAAATATTAATGGAGGTTCTTGGTCTATTAAATTACAAAAAGGAGATTTATATGATATTTGGACAAGAATATCTATATATTTAATTAACGAAAATATTTCCTCTAAAGATGTTAATGGTATATCAATTAGTCCAAAAAAAAACTTTTGTATTATAAAAATTTGGACTAAAAATAATGATAATAATATTAATACATTAAATAAAATTAATAATATATCATATGAAGGTATTATTTTTAAAGCACATAGTCTGTAATTTAATCATTATCTACTTTGGGTGCTAAACATAACTTAATTTCTCCCAATGAGGCTACTGTATATTTTATAATTAATGGATAATCGTTTTTCAAAAATAACTCAATCGTATTACATAAATTAGTACATTTACTAAATAATACCAGATGTTTTAAAGCAAATATACCTTGAACAATTTCTTCTGGATTGTGATTTTTTAAAAAAGTTAAACCTGTATTAGCCTCACCAATACAGGTTTCTTGACACGCAAAATGTCCTTTACAATTAAAAATAAGTTGGTTTTCTAAACTTTTTATTTCAATATTATCTGCCAAATTATGCATATCTCTACATATTTTTTGAAAATCTACCGATGGCATCGTTATTACAGAATCAAATGTCGCTGGTGGAATTTGAATGTTATCTTCATGTAAATCCATCAAATTTAATTTATAATTTGTAACAGTATTTTTCTCACTATTCTCTATTTTAATACATAATACACTCTCATTCTCCTCTTCTAAATATAAGGTTAATGAGTCATTATTACCCATTGTTTTTATCAATTTAAACATATTTAACATATTTATACCTAATATACGCTTCTTTTTACACATATAATGTTCGAAATTATCATTATTTAACTTCAAATGAACTAATACAGTATGTGATGAATCCATGGCAATTACCTTTATTCCAGTCTCATCAAACTCAAAATTAGCATCAGTCAATATTTCCTTTAATGCCTCTATTAAAACTCTAAATGCGGCTGATTGAACTGTCTTTATCTCAATAATATTAGTCATTTTATGACTAATATACAATTAAATCCTTTAAATATTAAATTAAATGTTATTAAATTAAATGTTATTAAATTAAATGGTATCTATTTCTAATATTATAATTCCTGATAATGTTATAAAAAATAATGAACCAAATATTTTGTAAAATGCCTTTGGATATTCTTTTGTCATATACTCATCTGTAAATGGCTTTTTTAAATCACGAACATTAATATTTGCAGATTTTACTTTTTCATCAGAAATAATAGAATGACCTTTATATAAAAAAAAACCTGAACCAATACATAAAATAATAATTGATATATACAGTCCTATTTGGGTCATCATTTTAGATAAATTATATTCTTTTTTTGTTACATTGGACGAATGATTTACTTCAAACAAATTTTCAGATACAAAATCAGGTAATACATTTACTAACTTATCTTTGAAAATAAGTATCAATGGAATCATCATTATAAACAAAAATAGAATTATTGCAAAAAAATCTGGTCCCAATTTACCAACCATTAGTAAGCAACCAACTACAAGTAATATTACAACAAATAATATAGTATATGATTTTATACGGTATACTTCATTCTCTTTTAATGATGATGCTATTTTTATATCGCTCATTAATATTAAATTATATTTTTAATTAAACAATTATATTAAGTATTAAATAACATACAAAAAATAATAATGTTCCTAAATATAAATATTGTGATTTTCTTAAATCTACAGCTTTAATAAGTACATTACGAGTATCATGATGAGATAATAAATAAAACAAACACGAAAATAATAATGCCTTTAACAATAATTTCATGTCTATTTTTTGAAATACATTATTATTATTTCCCACAAAATTTTCCATATTTGAAAATTTTTCAGTAGTTGGCACTGGAATTTCATCTTCGTCCTCATCTTCGTCATCATCTTCGTCCTCATCGTCGTCCTCATCTTCGTCCCCATCTTCGTCCAAATTTGTCCCGGTTATTTTACTTCCAGATGATGTTGTTTGATTTTTATTATCCATTCCAGATGATGTTGTTTTATTTGCTGCTTTTACCAATTTTGTAACTATATCAGTACTATCTAATGTAGGTGTTGTATTAGACACAAATGTTCCAACCATTGATAATTTATAGTCAAATTGACTAAATTTTTCTCCATTTATTTCGGTTTTACCACCACAACATTTTGATCCAACACTTGTTTCACATACATCATCTTTACCATCACAATCTCCATTTTCTTTACACGATGACTTATTATCACAATGTTTTACTCTACACTTTAATGTTTCTATTTCTTCAGGAGATATATCTTCTGGTTGAACAGATTCGCCTTTTTCATTCAATATAGTTACAATTTTTAAATTACTTTGTACATCAGATGGCCAAAATTTACCGTTTTCAGAAGGTGTTAATCTCATAGTTATATCCAAAAAATCAAACATTATAGTTCCATCATCTGATACATTTAATTTTATACTACTAAAAGCATTTTGAACTCTATTAGTATTTTCTTCATCACTTATATCATCTTCTTCTATACTGTTTGTTGTTGGATTCATAGATTGAAAGGCTTCGTATATTCCTGCATAATTACTCATATATAATTAAACTATATATTTTTTTTAGTTTAATTATATTAATGATTATTATTATTTTTTGTATTATATTATTACTATTTTTATACTATTATTATTTAAATACATCTAAAGAAAAATTTCAAATAAAAGTAATACGAGAATTAAATAAAAAATTAGATAAAATTATAAATAAAGATAAACCCAACACATTTGTACAAATAAAAGATTCAGAACACAATGATCCTTCTAAAAAATTCATTTACAATAATAAAATAGTTATTACTGGTGGTACAAGTGGTATTGGGTATGAAGTAGCAAAAATGGTTAATAAATACAAACCCTTTTTAGTTATATGTGGAAAAAAAAAAAAAAAGGTCATCAAGATTGTAAATGAACTAAAAAAATATAATGATAACGTTTATGGTGTTTGGATAGATTTATCATCTAAAAATGGTGGTACTAAAATGTATGATGCTATAAAACAACATATTAATACAGTAGATATATTAATTAATAATGCCACTATAAACAAAGGTTCGCGATTCTTAATATCTAAAAATCCATCTGATTGGGAAAATGAAATATCTGTAAATGTCAATGGAAACATTATTTTAACACAAAAAATAGCATATCATATGAAAAATAAAAAAATAAAAGGTCGTATCATTAATATAAGCTCACAATCATCTAAAGCAAGTAATACTAATCTTGAATCTGGTAGCGAAATATTGACAAAAAATATGATCGAAAAATACAGTAATTTATTAGCAGACGAATTATATTCAAACAAAATAGCTGTTACAACCATCAGAATTGATGAAAATTACAATACATCTAAAAATAAATTACTAAATTTTAATATGGAAGGCATGTTTTACAAAAAATATTTCGGAAAAATGTTTGATGTTAACATGGATAAATTTACACCAATGTTTTTATATGCCATAAAAGCCCCATTCCACGAAATATCGGGAAAAATTATATCTAGTGAATCATTCAAATCTAATATAGAATTATCGAAAATGGTGCCAGCACACCAAATTAAACTTAATAATACCTACAAAAAATTTAAATTTAATACATTCAATAAAGCAAAAAATAAAACCTACTTAGTTAAACAAAATCCACACACAATGTCTCCATCAATTAAAAAAATCATAAATAGTGATATAATACACTCCATTAATAATGAATCAAAATATAAACCTATTTTAGATTCTGTTATTGCTAAAAATCTGAATATAAAAAAAAATAATATTGTATTCTTTAAGACTGAATATGACTGTATCAAAAAACTAATAGATATATTTGTACCAAAATACCAAAATATTATTGTTGTTAATCCTATTTGGTCTATAATGAAATTAGTAGCATTAGAACAAAAAATAGAAATAAAATATTCAGTTCTAAAGGAATACTCTAAAAAATTAATTCCAGATTTTAATCTCATTCTTAAATTTATTAACACAAAAACTAAACTTATTTATTTAAGTAGCCCAAATATTATTTCAGGACAAAGTATCAACAAAGACGATTTCGATGCTTTTATAAAAGAAGTCCCAGAGAATATTATTATACTTTTAGACCAACGCTTTTTAGAATTTTCAGATCACGCAAATCCATTAAATGGAAAACATTACATAAAACATAAAAATATTATTACATTCAGAAGTTTTAATAATTATTATTCAGTCGAAAATCTAGAATTGACTTATATTTTAGCACACAAATCAATCGCAAAATTTATTAAAGAAAATACTATTATTAATCAAATTGACCATTTTAATGAAAAAATTGCTCTAGAATTATACAAAGATGTATATTATAATACTATAAAAAAAAAAATGATAAAAGATAAAAAAGAATTTATCCAACATCTTAAGGAAAATAAAATTCCATATTTTCCATCAGAAACACATTATTTATTATTAAAAGGTGGTAAAAATAAACATAAAATTGAAGCAGAACTAGAAAAACGTAATATTATATTATACAAGTCAAATGACCATTACAATAACTATTGGTCATTACCTTTATCAACCAAAAATATAAATGATACTATTATTGATGTCTTGATTTATAGTAATATGTAATACAATTTGATAAATATATATTACCTAAACAAGCACAAATCCATCCAATACAATGAAACATATAACTACTTTTTATAAGAGATAGTGATAATGATGTTAATGTTATTATATTACAATACAATGATGTATAACACATGCTAATATAAATATAATACAAATGTGTAATTATACCAACTAACACACCACATATATCTAAATTTCGTTTCCATCCATAATATGGATTATACCAATGAAACACCGATGTTGAAAATACAAAAAATTCAATACTAAATAAAATATAATGATGTCTATATAAATTTAATAAACTAGTACACAAACAAAATGGAGTTAAATATAAAATATATTTAGATTTTTTTGAATTATAATACTCTATTTCTAAATTCATATTATAATTTTCCCTTCATAGCTTTATATTCTGCTTGAATAAATGTTTCCGAATAATCATCATAATCATCCATTTCCTCATCTGGTAACTTAAACCGAAAGGTACCCGCCTGGTGCAAAACTACCATCTTTCATTTCAGAATCAATCATAGCTGTTACTTGTGAAGTTAATAATTCATCATCTTCAGATGGATTCCAAAAATGATGACTCCATTCTGGGTCATATTCATAATTATCTATAAATTTATCAACACCTTGGTGTAAATGGTTTATATATATTTTTTTATTTTCTCCATTTGGAACAGTTAATCTTGATAATCCTTTTCTAAAATGTTCAGAAACATCGGTTTTTTGATCCCATCGTAATTTATCCCCTTCTTGTGGTTCTGGTTTATAGTGTGATGGATCATAATATGGTCCTTCAGGCATTGCTGGCTTACCATTTACAGAATTTTTTTTTGCTTTAACTGATTTTTTCGAATTACTTGATTGTGTACGGGTTGCACAATGACCTTTAACCTTCCCTTTTTTAGGTATCCATTTACATCCACTTGAATCTTCGCATTTTGGGTTCCCTTTTTTTCCTTTTAACCTTCCTTTACATGTTGTTGAATTTGAAGAACCTCCTCGTTTAGATTTAAATCTTTTTGTCATTTTCATCTTTTTTGAACGCATATATAATTACTCAAGATTTTTTTTTTCTATTATTATAATATATGAAAACTAAAAAGATCAAAAAGAAAGACGTGACGAAAGAACAGGTGGATTGGGGTGGAGTTCATTATCAAGGGAAAGAGAAACTTATATCTAAAAATGTCAGATTTGAGTCTAAATCAAACATGGATGAAGCTGATGAAATTATGAAAAAGCTAAGAATATATTTTACACCAATTGAAGAAAATTATATGATTGGTCATCTATACGAATCAATATTGAAAAATGAAGCAAGTACCGTGGAAAGGAAGCCATCCGATACGGTAGCTCCATACGGGGAAAAGTTAGATGATAAATGTATTGAATGGTTGTTGAGTGGATACCTTTTAAATAATGAGCAATACGTAGATGAACTGTATAAGTTAGGTGTTACACTGAAAGAAAATTTAAAAAAGGACCATGTTAGTTATACATTGTTTGGAACAAACAAGAAGGCGTTGACCAAAGGCCCAAAAAAAATAACACATACTGGAAATGATTGGTTGATTGAAGATTATGATGAACTTAATATGGCAACAGTTACTGATAATATGGCAACAGTTACTGATAATAATAGAATAAATGGGACATATATACAACTAATAAAAATTATACGTGATTTATTATTCATTGAATGTGTAGAAAGAAATGAAGAAGACAAAAAAAAAAGGCAAACAAAAGAGAACCATATATCAGTCAATGCTGTTAAATATATTAATTTTTTAATGTTTGTTGGTATTTATCCACGAAAATATTCGGTTGAAGAAATGAAAGCAATTACATCTAAAAATGTTTTGGACAACTCTGCATTTGTAAATTTACATAATAATCTCTATAAAAAATTTAGATTTGAAATATTATCAGCCGCGGGGGAGGGGAAAAACAATATTTGTGCCTGGAGAAAAAAAGAGAAGAAATGCATCAAGAATACGGGCTGCTCCTGGGACGATACGAAAGAACCGAAGTGTGATAAAAATGAAAAATTGATTCATAATATTAACCAGCCTCAAACACTTGGTGATTTTATTAATAATTATCAGCGGAGGAAAAAATCAATGTTCAAGAGGCGTGGGCAAGATGGAAAGTCAAAAATTATAAGAAACAAAATACACAATATTTGGAATTCCCAACTTTATAAAAAAGAAATTTTTAATTTAGTGAAAAAGCACACATTGACAACAAAGTATTGTGAATTTCTTTCAACTGATATGCACAAAAATGTCAGTACTGTGATAATGGCATTACTAAAAAATAAAACATGTTTAGGTTTACCACAATGTAAATATAGTAAAAAATCCAAGCGAAGAGCCAAGTGCACAGGACGTTCGTCAATGTTTAGAAGCAAAAAGGATATCAATGGTTCGGGAAAAAAAAAAGAAAGGGCTCGTGCGATTACTATTTTAAATTCAATTATTGTTTACGATAAAAATTACGTACCTTCCACCCCGACCGCTTCTTCTAGTAAACGTGACTATAAAAAATATCTATTAGATGTGGCAAAATGCAATCTGAGTTTGGATGAGAATGTCATCAAACATTGCGCTATAATTAATTCACACCGTATTTCATATATATATTGGTTATTTATTTATGATATTGTACGAGGTAGAACCATACCCTCATCAGATGAACACCCTACTATACAAAATTTTTTTGAAAATAGTAGTAGTATTCCAGATATATTTAAAATACCAACTAGTATTAAAACTATGGATATTAAATGGTTAGATAAAATATTACTTCCGTCTCCTATCTCGAATTTTTTTGCTAATGCTGGCGTGGAGGTAAAGTTAAATATTGGTGATGGTAATGCATTTTGGAAAGATGTCGTCGGAATATTTAATTCTGATAATATTGAACACAATTTTATAAAAGATATACTACCTAAGTTAAATTATGTGTTTATCATATTTATTGTAGACCAAGTAATAGGTACAAATAACACACAACATGGTGGTGACAACACATTAGCATTCAGGAGAGGCAGTAACGCAGAAGAAGACATAAGTGGAGTAATATCAAAAGAAGCTAAAACACAATCTAAAACACAATCTAGTGTCATTAATGCCACACAAATTAATAACTATAGATTTGATATTAAGAATATTACTGGTTTTAATAAAACTACCCAAAAAACACAATTAATTAAAGATATATACTTTGGATTATTCCTTGTAATTAAGAATTTACCTACAAATGTCGATATTGAAGAGTGCGAAGTGAATGATATAAAACAAAATATAAATAAAAGACAAGATAACGACGAAAAATTAAAAAGTATAGAAGCTACATTAAATATTATTAGTGGTGGGTCTCGTTTAGAAAAAGAGCCCATAAATGCTATAGTGACGACTGTGGAGGAGGATGAGGAGGAGAACGGGGGGGAGGAGGAAGGAAGGAAGGGGAAAAAATATTTAAGTTTCAAAAATAATACTGAATATTATCATATACCGTTTGAACAAATAAATGGAAAAATCAATCTTGAAGATTCGTATTTCATTTCAACTAATAGGAATAAATTTCCAAAAAGTCACAATCCTTCGGCAGATAACCTCGATGACTTATTGAATACTATTGGAAAAATATTCGACATAAAATTACATCTTTTTGATACAAAAAGCATTGATAATACTGTTTTTTTGAAACAGTTAAAAAAATATAAGAGTAGGCAAAATAACTCATCATCTACAAAATTAAATGATTATGAAAATGGCCTGTTTGAAAAAATAGCTAAACTACACACCGCATTCAGTAACAGCTAAATTATAAGTCTTTAATTCGTCGTCTAAGTGATTTTCTTTGTTCATATGTAGAATTTTCTAATTTTTTAATAGGACTATTTTTATACCGTTTATTATATTTATTATATTCGTTTTTCCGTTTCAACTTCAACATTTCTTTTTTGACACCATTTCCAAATGATGCACCATTTGAATTATTCGTTGAAGTATTGTACTTATCAAAGTTAGCATTCATTTGATTTAATCCGTAACTATTTTGTTCATCTGAATTATTTTGTTTATTTAAATTATTAACCCAATTACTCATGTCAGAATATTTATTATTATTTGTAATTTTCTTCCCACGATCAGAATGTGTCTTATACCATGCGTTATTTTTAGAAGATTTCTTATCTTTTCTAATTTTTCGTCCTTTAGAAAGATTCGCCAATTGTTTTGGGGTTGCTGCTTTTTTATTTGGATTAACACATTGGCCATTTGATTTACGAACAAACCCTGGTTTACACATACTTCTGCAACTAGATTTTTTATTAACTGTTATTAATTCTTTACCCGGTTTGCACGGAGTTTTTCGTTTACGATGATTAACTGTTTTAGAATGATTGTACACATTAAGTTTATCAGCAATTTCATTCATTTCATCAAAACTTAAAACACGATTATTGTTATTATTTACATTGTTATTATTTATATTATTGTTGTTTCCGACTTTACCATTACGCAATTCTTTTAACCATTCTTCGGCTTTTCCTCCTAAACTTGTTTCTTTAGTTTCAGACCAATTGGCCATTTCAGCATAAATATTACTGTTTGATTTATCATTTACACATTTACCTTTAGTATTACGGGATTTCCCAACCGGACATTTTTTTCGACAACTAGCCTTTTTCGAACCAACCTTAACTAATTCACTTCCTGGTGGACATGGATTTTTTCCTTTACGGTTATTCATGTGTTTTGAAGATAATTGTTTATTCATAGAATTAACTCTATTATTATTTAATTTTTTAGATTTAACGCATGGTCCATTCTTAGTCTGACGAAAATGTCCGGTTCGTTTACATGGTTTTTTCACTTTAGGATATACACAACGACCATCCTTACCAATACGTAATTTACCATTTTTACAATCTTTAACCTTCTTTTTTTTAGATCCTCCAAACAACATCTTAAACATATATAATATACTTAAGAAAATAATTATATTAGTTTTATTTTATTATTACAAATATTATATTCTTGACTTCTAAAATAATATCCTGGAAAACAATTATTTGAAAATTGACACGATGGAACAACATTCAATACATGACCAAATCCTTTTTTTAAACCTGTTTGAAAATTAAAATACTCATAATTAAGTTTTTTAAACACCAATACAATAAATATTAACACTAAAACTAAAATATATATCATTATAATATCATTTAAGAAAATATTGTAAAATATTATAATGAATAACGATTTAATTCAAAAATCATTTAATAAAGCAATTGGTGGAGGATTGTCTGGAAGTATGGCAATGGCTACACAAGTTACTACACTAATGTGGTTACGAACTGTAATGAATTATCAATATGTAAATGGTACACCATTTAAAGTATCATTCAAAACATTGTACAAAGATGGAGGATTACTAAGATTGTATCGTGGATATCCAATAGCAATTGTAAACGCACCATTATTTAGATTTGGTGATACTGCTGCTAATATTGGCATTTTAGAAGCGACCAAACATTTAGATTTACCTATATCTGTAAAAACCGGAATTGCAAGTGTTGGAGCCGCAAGTTGGAGAATGATTTTAATGCCATTAGATACCCTTAAACTAAATTACCAAGTAAATGGAAATCTAAACATTCTTAAAACAAATATAAATTCAAATGGTTACAAAGTTTTATACAATGGATCATTTGCTGCCTTTAGTTCTACGCTTATTGGACATTATCCATGGTTTGTAACCTATAATTATTTGACTCATTATTTTCCAGAATCAAAAGAAGATAGCACAATAGATAAATTATCAAGCCGTGCTACTATTGGATTGGGTGCATCTGTCATTTCGGACACTTCTTCTAATTTTGTTAGAGTAATAAAAACAATAAAGCAAACAAGTGGAAATTTATTAAGCTACAAAGATACTGTCAAATATTTATATGAAAAAGAAGGATACAGTTGGATATTCCGAGGTCTTAAAACAAAAATAATGACAAATAGTATTAATGGTATTATTTTCTCTATAACCTGGAAATATTATCAAGATTTATTTACTAAAAATGAATATTAAACATTAATGTATTATACATCTTTATTAGTTTCAATTATTTTGGATTAAATGATACCCCACAACCACACGTTGTTGCTAAATTCTTATCTGGAATAAACACAAATTTACTTTCAAATATATTTTTACTATAATCTTCTTTAACATAATCTATTGTTGTTCCAAGCAAATACATTTCTGCTAGTGGATCAACCGCAATTATGATATCTTCATTCTCTAATATATTAGGTTTTACTAATGTATCTAATTCTTCTTTATTTATTGTAGATAAATCATAATTAAACCCATTACATCCTCCACTATTTGCCGAAAATAAAAAAGCATAATTATGGTTTACTTTAACTATTTTTGCCATTTTAGATAATGCTGATTGGGTTATATTTACAATAAATGTCATTATAAAAGATATAAAGATATTTTTATTTTAATCTTAAATGGATATAGAAAATCATTTAGAATCACATCATGCTAAAAATAGCGCAAAATATATTAAAAATATAATTTATGGAGGAATAGATGGTATCATAACAACATTTTCTATCATTGCGGCTTGTTTTGGTTCTAATCTTGATATTAAATATATTATAGCAATGGGATTTGCTAATTTAGTCGCAGATGGATTTTCAATGGGATTTGGAGATTATATTAGTAGTTATTTTGAAACAAACTATATATTATCTGAAAAGCAAAAAGAAGAATATGAATTTGAACATAATAATGCGTATGAAGTCACTGAAATGATTGAATTATACACGAACGAAGGATTAGATGAACCAGATTCAAAGAAAATTGTAGACATTTTGATATCAAATGAAAAATATAAACCCTTTTTTATAAAATCTATGGTATCTATGGAACTGGGTTTAGAAATACCTGAACATAATTACAAATCTATCATCAAAAAAGAGGCATTATATACATTTGGATCATTTATTATGTTTGGATTTGTACCATTAATGATATACATCATAAGTTATTGGTCAGATTATTACAATTATAATGTAATATTTGGAGTGGATTGTTTTATAACATTAGTCACTATTAGTTGTCTTGGATACCTTCAAGCAGTTATCACAAAACAATCCAAATTAATGGGTTGTATTATACTAACCTTTAATGGATTAATCTCTACAAGTTGCGCATTTATTATTGGATATGGATTGGAAAAATTGTTATCTTAAATCTATTCAAGTTTCAAATAAGCGGATCCATCCATTACAACATGATTTTCACCTTAACATTTTGTTTTTATAATTTATAATTTCGGTCAATACAAATATCAATTTTACATATACATTAATTTCTAACTAATTATGAAAAAAACTATAAAATATTTTATAGTTATTTATTTATATGATTAAACTGTTTATTTCTGTAATAGTATTATACCAAATACTATTATTAGTATATTATATTTTACGATTTATTTATCGTCACGCAATAATGAAAGAAAAAAATTTGCTTTCACGATATGGAACAAATAGTTATGTTATGATTACAGGACCCTCCAGTGGTCAAGGATATCATTTTGCCACACAATTTGCCAAACGTGGATTTAATCTTTTCTTAATTGGATCTAAAAGAACCCATAAAGTCATTCAAGAATTAAAATCATTGTATCCAACTATAAATATAGAGTTTATAGAAAAAGATTTTAGAAAAGCATATGAACCTACCTTTTTCGATTCTATTGAATATACATTAAAACGTATTAATGGGAATATATCTATATTAGTTAACAATGTTGGATATCGCTCAGCATGGTATCCATACCATAATATGGATGAACAACTAATCAATGATACAATTGTTGTAGGAACTATTGTTCAATCTAGATTAGCCCGATTAGTAATTCCACATTTTATTAAACGAAAGGAACATAATGCTATCATCAATATAACCGCCCAATGTATTATGCCTACATATGCTTTTGGTGAAATATTAAATAATGAAGTTACTGTTCCCTATTTATCGGTATATGAAGCAGCAAACGCATTTGGATTTTACCAAACAAATTCATTAATCAAAGAATATGAAAAATATAGCCATAAAATAGATTTCTTGAATGTTATGCCTGGTGCAGTATTAACCGAAAATACAACGTATTTAAATAATACTATTTTTTGTGTCAATGTTGAAACATTTGTCAAAAATGTAATGAAAAACATTGGAAATGTTAAAGGACATTGCTATGGTTATTGGGGACATGAATTTTCAATTCTATTAATGAATATGTTCCCATTTGTCAAAGACCATGTATTACACAAAACTGGTAAAACAATTGCGACCGAATATATGAATACTCCACCTAAAAAATATTAAATGTTATGAAAATAAATAATATAATATAATGTAATAGTATTGAAATGGATCATAGAATTATTTATTTATTTCATATTTTATTAGTGTCTCCTTTATTTATATATATTTGGTATATAACAAACCATAAAAAACAAAAATTAGATGAATCATTGGGTATATTAATGTTAATAATAGGGATTGTTATTGGTATATATCATTTATATAAATTTGTCAAATTACAAAAACTATTGTCTTAAAGTACCAATTTTAAATTCTTCTATTCTTTTTTTAGCGTATTCCGGATGATTATAAAAATTAAATAATTCTGTAGAATCTTTACCAACACCTTTCATAATTATTATTCCGCCTGGATGTAAATCTATCCAGTGTGTTATATCATATACATTATTATTATAAACTGTCCAAGCATCTTTTCTTTTATTATGTTTGGATACTTCTTCTAGTGTATAAGTTTTTTCTATATTTTGATTATTATTATTTTCAACAAAATAATTTGTAACAGATTTAATTATATCTATCCAATCTTTTTTAATACTTTTAGATTTTGTTTGTTTTTTTAATTTAATACGTTTTTTTAATTTAATACTTTTTTTTAATTTAATACTAGGTAATATTTCATTATGATTTATTAATGGTATTACCTGTTCAACTGTTTGTAATGCACCTTCCATCCACCCTTGAACTAATGAGAAGGATTCTCCCACAATAAACAAATTATTAATATTTTTTGATTTTAGTGGTTGTATTACTTTTTTATTAAAATATATTGGATCAATTTTTTTTTTCCAAAAATGGGTTCCATTCATCCAATAATATGAATATAATTTATCAGGTATAGGTATTGATATCATTGGAAATAATTTAGATAATTGGGTATGTATATCATGTTTAATATTACCTTCCGAATATGATTGTTTCCAAAATTGTGAACTTTTCATATTACAGTAAATTTCAATTATACCATTCAATTTATCTATTATAATTAGTTGTCTTATTAAAGTATTAGATATAAATATTTCATCTATAATTCCATCATACCAAAAAGTTCCGTCTTTTTTTTTGAAAGATACATATATACGTATATAATTATTATCATTTGTTAAACTAGTTAAACCATGAGCTTTTTTATTATTCATAATTCTGATTTTTTTTAAGAATGGTATTTTATTTATTTGTTCGGATGGTATAGCTATTACTATATTTTTAGTAAATATATCTCCATTATTAGTTACTAACTTAAAAATAGGCTCTTGATATTCTATATTTTTCAGAATTGTGTTATATTTTATAGTTGCTTTCTTTTCCAATTTAGTAATTATTGATGATAATCCTGTTTTCATTTTAAAAAATTTAGTTTTATAGTTTTCTAATAAATTAATCGCATTAAATGCATTTGAATCTTCTATTATAGAATTATATCCAAATTCTGAATAAATTTTATCTAAATTTATATTTTTATTATTTATTTTTAATATAATAGATTTTAATGTATTATTAATCAATTCGTTTTTATCAAATTTTTTAGCACACTTAATTAGTTTTTTTAATGTTTCTGATTTTTTAGTATTATATGAATCTATCAGATTTTGTTTTAATTTAAGTTCATCTATTAATCTTAACATTAATGTGTGATTGGTAGATATACGATGTGCTCCTGCTTCAATTATTTTATTATTATTAGTAAATTTTTTATTAATAGATTGTATTCTACCACCGGATTTATCACTTCCTTCAATAATTAATATGTTCTGGTTTGACGAATATAATTTGTAATTGCAATAAAGTCCAGATATACCAGAACCTACAATTATAGTATCATAAGTAATCATAATTATATATTATAAGTATTTATTTATTTAATATATGCTAATTCAATTACAGTATGAATGATGAACAATGGATAAGACAGCTAAATATAACCATTAACAATAAAATAGAAGTAATGAAAGATATAATAGATTTTAAAACTTCTAAAAAAAAAAGCATTATCACTTTTTAAAAAAAAAAATAATAATATTATCACTATAGTAGTCATACGTTCGATAACTAATGATATATACGGATATTTGAATGAATCTAATGCTATAATTGATGGTTGTGTTCCTAAATTTTACAATACATTTAGACGATTATTCAAAAATAAAACCAAAAATAAAAAAGATATTATATTGTTTTTTCTTAAAATTATGAAGGGCAATGAATATACCGAATTAAATATACTATGGGGATTACTTACACCAAATGAAAGACATATATTTTTACAATCTGTACATTAAAAGTTATTTTAAAATTGATTTTAAGAATAACTTTTAATATACAGTAAATGTCTGGAAAAAGAAAATTTAAAATAAAGACAAACCATCAAACTATTGAATCATTTAAAGATAACACAATTGATCTTATTTTGTCAAATTCACAATGCTCAGTTAAAATAAATGAAAGTTTAATACTAAACTATAATGAACTTATTAAAACAGACATAGAATGGAATAAATATTTATATGGAAACAAAAAAAACACAATTACACAAACCCTTAATGATAAAGAAATAGCCGAAAAAGAAAAAGAAGATAAATTGTTTAATAAAACTAAATATTATTATAAAGGTAAAGAGAAAGAAGAAATATTACATATTTTAAAGAATAATTATATGAAATATGGTTCTATTTATAAAGAGTTCCACTTTTTATACCATTATTATCGGGTATTAAAAAATGGTGGTACACTTATAATATTCTTTGATATATGGAAAATAACCCCATTGAAAGAAGTAATGGAACAAATAGGATTCAAGCAAATTCGATTTATAGAATGCTTAAATACATCAGAATGTAGAGAAATAGCTTTACTTGGAATAAAAAAATCAAAACCAACATTTAATAGTAAATATGACAATGCTATTTATAATTATTCATCCGAAGATAAACTTGCTCTCTATGAGACATTAATCACAAAACATTCGAATGAAGATGATATAGTATTAGATACATTTTTAGAATCTGGATTTACAGAAATAGCAACCAAGAATACAAAACGAAACTATAAACGTATTACAATTAAAACGTAAATGAATTTACAGATTTACTATTAATAAATTTAATAGTTATGTTAAATTTGATTAAATAAAATATCTTTTTTATATTAAACAATTATGGCTTATTTAAGACTTGCTAGAAACCCAGATGTATGTATTATTGGTTCTGGTATCATTGGAAATTCAATATCATTAAGTTTAGCTAGAAAAGGATATAATGTCAATGTATATGATTCAAATCCAGCACCAGGATATGGTACAACATCCTATTCAAGTGGTATATGTCGAATGTATTATTCATTACTAGATAGTGTTAAATTTTCTTGGGAAGGATATCATTATTGGGAACAATGGGAAGACCACCTTAAATTTAAGGATGTTAACGGCTATGCTAAACTGAACGAGTGTGGGGCCCTGTTTCTTAAAAGTGATAATTCTAGGGAATTCCTCGAAAATTCCTGTAAATTAATGAAAAAAGTCGGAATACCATTAAGCGATATGACATTAAATGAAACTGACGAAATTGTATCAAAAATGGGCATGGACATATACAATACTTATTATCCAACTAATATAGATGATCCTATGTTTGGAGATACAAACCATAAAAATTATATTGATGGTTCGGTATATTTTCCAAAAACAGGATATGTTGGTAATCCATTGCTAGCAGCATTAAATGTATATCATGCTTCCAAAGATAGTGGTACACTATTCAATTTTGATACTAAAATAAACAAAATAAATGTAGATTACAACAATACTATTAAAGGATTAGTTACTGAACATAATGAAACTATTGATTGTCCAATTGTAATAAATTGTGGTGGTCCATATTCCACAGACATAAATAAAATGGCCTTTTATGATAATTATATCGAAAATGATAGTAATATTCATTGTCGTCCATTAAGAAAAGAAGTATCATATACGCAATTTAACAAACAAAAATACAATATCGATAGTCAGGGGATGATTGTTATAGATTTGGATGTTGGTCTTTATTTTAGACCAGAAGTGGGCAATAAATTATTGATTGGTTCAACTGAACCAGAATGTGATGAAAAAGTATGGGAAGATGATTTAGATACTATGGATTTAAATACTACTGAACAATGGTTTAACCAAATGTGTAGAGCTGCATTAAGAATTCCCAATCTAGAAATTCCAAACTCTAAAAATCAACAATATATTGTATCCACATATGATGTATCAGATGATTGGACCCCTATTTACGATAAAAGCGCTATATCAGGATATTATATGGCTATCGGTACAAGCGGAAACCAATTCAAAACGTCGCCTGTAGTAGGAGAATTAATGGCGGAATTAGTTGAATCATGTGAAAATGGATTAGATCAAGACAATAATCCAGTGCAATACAAATTAAAAAAAACAAAAGGTTCTATAGATACAAGCATATTTTCACGGTTGCGAAGTGTTCACAATACTGATAACAATGTATTTGGTTAATCTAAAGTGTCTCCACAAACTCAAATATCCCATCAAAAATAGTATCCATAACTTCTTTTTTTTTAAAATTTTGAGTAGAATCAACGACATATACTGGGACATTCTCCTTTTCAAAATTAAGCCATTCATCATGTTTCTCATGAAGTGCTGTCAAATAGTCAAGTGGAATACCATCTTCTCCCTCTCTAGAACGTTCTTTAATTCGTTCATCATTTATAGTTGGATCACATCGCAAATAAATATACGCATCTGGTTTTACATTGAATTGTTCCGATAGCCAATCGTTCCATTTACAATATATATCGTATTCTAGTTTTGTCATTTTTCCATTTTCATAACATAGTTTCGCAAAACAATGATAATCTGTATAAATAGAACGCTCCACAAAAACTAGTTTTTCCATAACATCATAATTTGTTATCAATTGTGATTCTGATGGGATATCATTGTAAAGTGGTTTATCATCGCCATTATGAAATTCATCTTGAATCTTTTTGACACGACTAACAAAACTATTCATTTGAAATGCAAAACTCCATTTTTCTTGGTCTCCATAAAATTTTTGTAAAATATTTTCACCATCACTATCCTCTGTTTTTAGCCATTCATCAACGGGTTCCAAAACCAATTTAGCATTTTTATTTAGTGTATCAAATTTTGACAAATATCCTTGTAACAAATTGATAAAGGTAGTTTTACCGGAACCAATGTTTCCTTCAACATAAATAATCATTGTATTCATTTTAATACAATAAAATGTAAATTCAATTTTATTTTTATTTTAATAAACTATTTAGGTTAAACTTCTACTCATTTTTTGATAATATACATTCAATAATTTTGATGTACCAAGGCTATTGCCATTTTCTATACCAATATATGGTATTAAATTCAACCCAATTAACTCAGTTGATGGTATATCTCCGTCAGTTACTGTAGATCCATATGGAGAACTTCCAATATCATGAGTCATATTATATTGAATACCATTTACAAATATACGTGCTAATTTATTACTATCAATCGTAATTCGTAAATTATACACTGTATCTACATCTATTGTGATTGGCAATTCCGAAACATAATGTACCCCAGAAATACTGTGTATAAAATGTAATTTAGTAAAGTCTTTAAACACCTCTGAATTTGTACTATCTGTTTGAAATTTAAAAAATAATTTGTCATCATCTACAGTCAGTAATTGACCAAATGTTTGCTTTAATCCTGCCCAAATTTTTATACCTGTTATACTTGGTAAACGGATAGCACATTCCCATTCCAATTGTTTTTCTGGATTCCATTTAGTACTTGTCCATGATGATTGATTTGGTTCTAGATGTGGTGCTATTATTGCTTGGTCTTCTTGTGACGTATTAGTTTGAATAACAATTCCAGGGTCACTCGTATTGAATATACACAATTCGGTTGTCATATTAGTTCCTAGTATTTCAAAATCCCGATTTGCTAATTTTTCAGACAATCTAATTGCCTTATTATTAACTGTTCGAGCATCTTCGTCAGGAAATGTTGTATTTAATACAGACACAGATGATGCCCCTATAGCTGGACGCTGTTTAAACCATTCTTCTAAATAATATCGATATGGATTTTTAACAAATCCATTATTAATTACTAAATTATTAGCATTGTAAAAGACATTGCTCATAATAAAACTATAGATTAAAAATCTTTATATACTAATTAAATTGTATTATAATGTGTTGGTTTATATTTTGGTAGTCTATGTTTCCTTTTTTTCAAATCATACACTATATTTAAGATAACAAAAATAGCACATATGATTACTATACCCAATACAATAATACCAATTATTTTAGGAACACAATAATGATCTATTGATAATATACCTCTAATATAGACAGATTCATATTTATAACAATGGCCAGAATAATTAAAGTCATGAATGTATAATTTGGTATTATTATAATCAATATAAGTATTATTAAACTCACTATTAGCTAGCAGCTTATCATAACATTCGTCTTTTTTTAAACAATCGCATTTAATATTGAAATTATACATTTTTTCTATCATCCTATTATTAATTAAACAATTATTATTACTATCATATACAAAAACATTCACCATCCCAAACAAATCATCGTCATCACTATACCCAGGTACTAATGTATCATAATCTTCACAATAGCCACTAATTATTTGTGTTAGCAAACACAAACACATCAACAACATAATTGGATACTAATATACTAGTATCTTTATCTCATTTATTAAAATTGATTAATTATTTAATTATTATACTTAAAAAAAAATGTCAATACCAACAGACCCAACACTTGCTAAAATTATGATTCTCGGATTGGCCAAAGAAAAAAATATAATAGTCAAAGAAGGAAAAGGCAAACTCAATACAAATGGAATTAAAGAAAAGTGGTATGTGTTTGGAACTGATGGTAAACAACTTATTATGGAAAATCATAATCATGGGCGTTCCGAAATAGGATTACTAACAACAGATTTTAATAGCACAAATGTCACTAATAATGATATTAATATTAATGATAAACTAAAGTGGAATGATACTTTTGGAAAAAGCAAAACGAGATTTCAATACAGACCATTTGGAAAACCTGTATCTGAAATAGAACGTATATTTGATATTATGATAAAAGTCGATGAACTAAATAAAATTTAGTTTTAATAAATGTTATCTTAATCTAACCAATCTTCTGGTAATACTATTTTTTCATAACAACATCCATTACCATTTTTATCAGTAAAAGACTTATGACTTTTTTCAAGAGTGTATATCGCATTTACTCCTGGTAAAACACTTTTATGAAATTCACCATCTATATGCGATTGAAGAACCTTTGACATTTTACCTTTATCTTCCAACAGTATCGCGACATGTCCTTGATCATCAACATCTCTAAATTTTCTTATAAGAAGCGTTCCTTTAGGATATATTTCACATATTGAAAAATCTTTAGATTTATCAGCATAATATTCAAAGTATGCTTCTGTACCACCCATACTATTATATGTTAAAGATATTGGTAGTTCTTTACCTATACTTCGTAAGATAACATTACATAGCCCAGCACAATTAAGGCTTACAATTTCTTTTTTGTTTAGAATACATCCATTTTGAGCAAACATCGGAGACATTATTTGATTTTCACCACCTTCCCAATATCCATATGGCGTTCCAATAAGCCCAACACCATATTCTAATGCTTTCAGTGTATTAGATGACATTATACTTGTATTACAACATTGTATTTAAATTAGTTATTAAAGATGTATTAATTTGAAATCATCAAAAATAAATAAATGATTTATTCAAAATAAATAAATGATTTATTCAAAATAGATAAATGATTTATTCAAAAATTGATTATCTTTTTTATATTACTTTCAGAATAAGAATGGATGATATAGAAGACATAAACTTAAAGACTATTTATGGTGATACACACCTTTATTTAAATGATTATTATAAGGATTTAGATGTCCAATATCCAACTATAAACAGTTTTATGATGGACATATTAGAATTTTCCGACAATAATAGTTTAGATAAAGCTACATTGTTTAACAATCTTAAAAAAACTAAATTAAAATACAACATAAATCCAAAACATTCTATCCTTATTTACATGCTCAAAAAATACGTGTCTATTAATCTAATATCCCCACAAAAGTACAATTCTATTGTATCAATCCTTAAAACAAAAACATGTCGTTCTACATCAGGTATATTAGAAGTCGCCGTTATGACAAGTCCAGGAAAATTTAGTTGTGCCGAAAATTGTTATTATTGTCCAGATCAAAAAGATATGCCACGAAGTTATATCAAAGAAGAACCAGCAGTACGAAGAGCCGCCCAACATAATTTTGATACCGTCAAACAAGTATACAACAGACTATCTGCCTACAGTTGTAATGGTCATGATATAGACAAATTAGAAGTCATTGTTTTAGGTGGTACATGGTCTAATTACGGTGACGATTATCAACGCGAATTTATGCGAAACTTATATTATGCTGCTAATACTTGGTTTAACCGAAGAGAAGAAAGATTTAGCCTACAAAGAGAAAAAACACTTAACGAAAATGCCTTGGTCAAAATCGTTGGTCTTACTATTGAAACACGTCCAGATTATATTACTCCAAATGAAATAACCAAATTTATTGAATATGGCGTAACACGTGTTCAATTGGGTATCCAAACAATCGATGATAAACTTCTAAAAAAAATAAACCGTGGGTGTTATACTAAAGACACTATTAACGCATTGGAAATGTTAATGAATTATGGATTCAAAATACTAATACACATTATGCCAAATTTACCAGGTTCTAATCCAATAATTGATAAACATACCTTTAGTGAACTTGTATCTAACCCGGATCTTCAAGCTGATGAATGGAAAATATATCCAACATCCGTTACAACTACATCTGATAAAGATACACAGGAGGTCTATACTGTTATCGAAAAATGGTTTAATGATGGAAAATATATCCCATACAGTAATGATGACTTAATGGAGGTATTGATATACGCAAAGTCTATTATACCAAAATATATTAGAATTAGTCGCATATTTAGAGATATACCAATAGATAATATAATTGGTGGGGCAAATATACCACATATGCGACAAGTGGTACAAAAATTAATGGCTAATAATAACCTGTATTGTAAATGTATAAAGTGTAGAGAAATAAAAGGGGGGTCCTTGAATAAAAATACTATTTACTATGAATGTGATAGATATGAAAGCAAAAATGCTATACATTACTTTATATCGGCAAATATACCAAGTAATAGTAAAAATGGTAATCACTCTTTCAATGGAACTTTGATTGGATTTATACGATTATGTATCAAGAAAAAAGAAGTACCCACACTTCCAGCCCTACATAATTCTTCTATTGTAAGAGAACTCCATGTATATGGACAAATGAATCCAACTTATATTAAACAGTCATCAAATACACAACATAAAGGAATTGGAACACAACTCTTAAAATTAGCTGAAAATAAAACACAAGAACATAAATTGGATAAAATTGCGATTATATCTGGTGTAGGGGTGCGCAATTTTTATCGGAAAAATGGTTATACACTACAAGAGAATTATATGGTTAAATCAATGTCTTATAATAATTCAAAACTTATTATTGGTTATGTTTTGATTCCTATTATAGTTGGTGCCGCAATACTATATTTATCTTTGAAATTGTTAATAAATAATATTATTCCAACATATTTAGATTGGGATGAATAATATTGTATAAAATTTAATTAAAGAAATATACTAATGTATTATATAATGAATAACCAAGACCCATATACCTTTTTTTATTCAACTCTCATTAATAATACACATAATGTAAATCATATTAATAATGTAAATACTATTAATAATATCTTAACATCTAATACTATTACACCAATAGATGCTAATAATATAGATAAATATGATAAATGTCCAATTACGCTAGAACCATTTAAAATTGGAGATAGTATAGTTGAATTACAATGTAATCATACATTTTCAAAACCAGCATTAACTGAATGGTTAAAAAATAATGATACATGTCCAATGTGTAGATGTGATTTAAACACACATGAATCGATTGAATACAATGAAGCTATGCGCCAATATAGATTGTCACATACGATTGATTCTATGATTCAATTTGTATCCAATAGGTTACCATCAAATGATGTTGATATTCAGCCCGAGGTATTTGAAATTTATTGATTTATAAATTACATATTTTATCCCATTTAGATAATTTAAATTCCTTTTTAGAATTATATTCAATTAAACAATTATATGTCTTTTTTAATTTTTTATGTTCATTACACCATTTTTTTTTTTGACTTTTAGAAATAGTGTTATTTTTTTTTAGAATATCATTTATTAATATATCATACCACGGATTTTTTAATTTATAACATTTGTTCTTTGTTTTAGTCTTTCCTTTTGTTTGTTTTTTAGACTTTACCATATAATATAATATAATATAAATATATTAATTTTTTATATTAATAATATATATGGATAATTTATGTGATAAATATTGTAACTACAAATTGAGCATTTGTTTTATAATTATTGGTATCATTATTGGATATGGTATATTTTTATTCAAATCTAAAAGAGAAAATTATAAAATATTACTTACACCTAATTAAAATATACTAAATTATTATGAAGGTAAATAATATGAAAATTATACTAATAATTAGTATATTACTTGTTATAATTCTTTTAGCATCATATCAATGTTACAATACTGACATTAGTTATAATTTAATAACCCAAGATATAAAAAATCATCCTAATTTTAATTATACTATTGGACCATTACCATATTATAACAAAAAATATTACAAGGCTGAAATTCAAAGGTTTTATAATTTTGTAGATATTTTAAACAAAATTAAGAAGACGGATTATAATCATAATAACCGTTATTTACAACATAAAATTAGTATAAAATTAGATTTTTTCAAAGAAAATAATGTACTAAATTTTAATGATTTAAAAAATTATGTAGATTATGCTAATAAACATAATATAATGGTTGGAATTTCATCAATGAAACGACATGATAGACTTGATGAACTAAATACATACTTAAAATTATTGAAACTTGGTTACAAAAATGTATTTATTACACTGGCTACATACCATAGTGATATAGATGAACGTGTTAACATTGTATTAAAAGAAGGTGGGGTTGTAAGACTTGTTAAAGGATGGTACAAAGATGGTGATGTTAAAAATTGGAATGAAGTGACCTTTAATTATTTAAAAAATGCTAAAAAATTGGTTGAAAGTGGAACATTTCACATATTAGCAACTCATGATTTTGATATTTTGCTTGAATTATATAAACAATATGATAAAAAGATGGATTTATTAGAAATTATATTTTTTAAATTCAGTTTAAAGTTTGTTCAAAAAAAATTAAAAAAGTTTCCATACACAATAAAAAATAAATCACTATACAAACCATATGGAAAAATATGCTTGAGTTTTTTCTACAGTTTAAAAAATATGGCAATTGGAAGAACTATAAAACGTCGTTATTTATAATTACACCGTAAAAAACAAAAAATATATTAATATATTAATATGTCAATTTATAATTATGACTCCACAGAATTTAAACAGCATATATTAAAGAAAGAATATGGTTATTTATTTATAATATTGGGTATAGCCCATATACTACTATTTGTATATTTTTATTCATATCCTATATTAATTAATGTTGTAAATTTTAACAGGTCATTTCATTATATGTATATACTATTTTGCTCATTACTATTAATACAATGGATATTTCTAAAGAATGAGTGTGTTATAAATTATTTTGAAAAAAAGATTATTAATGAAAATTATGTATTAGGACAAAATGGTAATGCTCCTGGTACTGATTACTTTTTATCATCATTAAATATTAATTTATTTAATACTAAATTTGGTAAAAAGAATATATTAAAGCGTCAAGTGTATTTGTATATTATACAATATGGATTTTTAGTATATATACTAATGAAAACTATCAACAATGATATAATTAAATATGGTATAACTATTATTATCGGATTACTATTATTAAATTCAGTAGCTCGTCTTATCTATGAAAATAGACATGTTATTTAAAATCCTAACATTCGACTCGTTTGTAATCCTTGTCCATTTATCATTATAATACCATTATTGGAAACTAATTGTTCAAAAAATTCCCTTTCTTCTTTTGTCATAAATTTATCTATTATTTTGTTATACAATTTTTTAATATATTGTTGTTTATCAGTTTCGGAAAGTGCTTCCTTTTCAAGAATAACTTCTTTTACTTTAAAAAATGTATCCGATGCTACTTTTATTGATTTAGTCATTTGTTCTTGATATTCCTTTATTTGTGTCTCTTTATTTTTAACAAAATCGGTTTTCATTATTCTATCTATTTTCTCATTTAGTACTTTCACAGCATTTTGAACATCTTCAAATTCTTTTTTAGTATTTTGTCGGATTGCCTTATCAATAACTTCACCATTTTCTTTTATATAATCTTTTGAAATTTTGTATAATTTGGCCTCTTTATCTAAAAAATCCAAATTAGTCAATTGATTACTCATTATTATAATTAAATATAAATAAATTAGTATTTTAACTTATAATAATAAATATACTATTAAATATGAACAATCTTGTACACTATTATGATTTACTAAATTTTGTAAAGAACAAATCATATTACAAACCAAATACAGTGCCAATTAAAACAAAATCAAACACACTATTAAATTATATAAAAGATCAAAGTGATTTAAATATACTTAAAAATACTAAATTTATTTATAGTTTTATAATAGCATCAAATACTATAAAAATATTAGATACACATCTAGATAATTGTGTTGCAAAATTAATAGTATTATACAAAAATAGCAAAAATTATACTATTAATGATAAATTAAGTTTATTTATATGTATATGCCATTTAACCCTTTATACTAATAACATTGAACTAAAAAAAATAGCTAAAATAATGATAATTGACATAACAAATTACAAAACACATACCATAAATAGTCCATATATATTGGGAGAATACTTAACATATTGCTTAAAAATAAAATTATTAATGGTTAAATTGAACAAAGTAATTCCTAATTCTAAATGGGAATTATTATACGAAACATTATTGAATGTATCATTAAAAGAAATCCGTAGAACAAAGTTTGATGGATACACATTAAATAATGATATTTGGGGTTGGTTTAATGTGTGTATTGGGTTAGAAAGTGTCAAAATACTAAAACAGTATGATAAAAATATACGAGTTAAACAAATACTAAATTATTATTATTTAGTAAATAAAATTAATAATAATGCTAAACATTATTCTTATAATAAAGGCAATTGGTGTGATTACTCTACATTAAATTTAGCAATGTATGATGCTATGTTTTTTCCAATAACATACTTGTAATTTAGTATATTTATAAATTAATATACGTGATACCGAAATGTAAATGATATACGCTTTTCTTTAACACGTTTTTCAACTGGGATTTCGTGCGTAAATTCCTTTTGAAAATTACCAACCATTTGTAACAATTGTCCATGTTTCATACTAATGTCTTTCACTATTTTTTTTGTTGTTTTATCTCGTATTCTAAATTTACGTGTTGTCCCAAATGATAGTGACACAACACCGATATCACTATTTAATTTAGTTTCATCATCGCTATGAGCCCCAATATAATCATTCCCATTACTATATTCATTCACTAATATACCATTATAATTTGATGAAAACAATGTATTAATTTTCTCTAATAATGCGTTAAGATTAAATGATAGTGGTTTTGATGCCATCATTTTGTTAGAATACTTATATCCAATAGATGTATCTGAAAAAAATCCAACATTTCGATTTTGATTGACCGTTTTTCCATATAATTTTATAAATGGTCGTATTTCTAACTCATTTTCTGTGTCATCCACACATTTTGACACTAAATCAATATTGTCAAATGTACCAATGTTTAACGTCGAATTATCTGTTTTTATTAGCGTTTCCATTAAATAATGATATTGATTTTATATCAATAAATTATAAATCAATTTTAAAATCTTTTTTAATCTTAAATATGAAGAACTACATTTTCTACAATTATTAGCTCTTTTATTTAATCAAGCATAACATTTTCGACAAATCATTTTATCACAATATCGCTATAAAAATTAGAACAAACAAACTATGTTAAGTTTAGAATCCGTGTATTCAACGTGTTTTAATATGAGTGATGTAAATGAAAAATTAAATAGAATATGGTATTTCTAAAAGACATGGATTAATAGATAATTATATTACAAATTAAACAGTTGTCTCCAACAACCGTTTTGTTTTTTTTGTATTTGTTTTTCTCCAACCTCCTTTTTTAGATTTAGTTCTTTTTGCTTTCTTTTTAGATTTAGATTGTAAATCTCTTCGTCCAGCTCGTTCAACACCCCCTTTATGCAATTTGTAGCAATTAGTGTCAAGCATTTTTTTCAATTCCGTTTTATCCACTTTATCAAACACAGATTCATCAAATATGATAACCATTCCATCTATTTCACTGTTATTTCCTGGTTCCGATTTGTAAATTTGCGAATTAAAGAATGGACCTCCATCTCTACTTTTTGTCACCTTAAAATTACTTGATAATACGTAGTAGTCAGGAATTTCTTTCGATATTGTTTTCCAACTCTTTCCTATTTTTAATTGTGTCATATTAGTATCTGATAGTAATATCTTTTTACCCTTTAATTGCGATTTCAAATCATCTACACTTGGTCCTTTACTTGAACCATGCCAAAGCACTACATCATCGGATGGTTCTGTAGATTCATTTATTTGGGTTTTACATGTATGACCATCCATTTCAGTTCCATATACACGACTACCAACGCTTCCTAAATATTTATCTATATGGACTCCAAAAGCCGAAGCTGATTTGTACACATCTGAACGACCATCTGTAAACTTAAATCCCCCATAAGGTTGTGTATCAAGAAATGCTCCAGGTACTTGTAGTATATAGTATCCTCTCTCTTTATCTCCTTTAGTTCCTTTTTTGACAAATGCTTTCATCTCCTTTAAACAATCCGATTCCGATTTTTTTAATAATGTTTTAACTTTTTTTAAATTTTTTGAAGATGACAAAGCTTTTCTACAATGATTTAAACATTCTAATATAAACTCATTTTCCATTGAATCCATTCCTCCATCTACATAATTATAATCTAATTTAGTATGCCACTTAGTTTTTTTAAATAAATTTTTAGCATTAGTACCAGTTTTATATGTAAATAATTTACCAGGTCCAGTATTTTTAATTATTAAACTTTGGAGATTTTTCATTAATGTCTCGTCTGCTTTCTTCAAAGCACCCATACCTTTATCAGTTATTCCATTTAATATAGTTTTTGCTGTTTCTTTTATACCTTTTCGTTTATCCCATGTATCTGCACCACTAAAAATAACATATGGCTCTCCATCTTCCATTGGAAGATAAATAACAGAGTGATCCGCTAGCATAATTGGTAGTTTATTTCCACTTAATTTAATTGTATAATTAGTAGCTTTACTTGAAAATGCGTGATATTCTTTAACTGACATAATGGTTATAATATATACAAATAAATAAATAAGAAATAAATAATAAATAAATAATACCTTAAAATTGATTATATTTTAAAGATACTCATGTCATAAAATGTCTAAAACCGAATATATGGCTCCATTTATAGACACAATAAATCAATCATATCAAATAACTCATATATGTGTGCCACATATATCCTCTAACTATATCAATTCTACATTTATTGATAATGTAAAAATTAATTTTAATATTGATATAACAGTTATACCATTCAATCCACTATTATTTAATGACTTACATGAAAATAACCATGCTTGTTCCACGACACAATCAGAAATTAAAGATGGATTGTATATTCTATTATATTCAAATGATACATTTAGTATAATCAAACATATTGGTAAAATTCAAAGACATATCAATATTGCTCTAAAAGAATATAAATTAAAAGATGAAATAACATCATGGACATGTCACTATTTAGATGATAAACGCCATAAATGGGTTGCTGAATAAGTTGTATTTAAAAATTATTGAATTAGTGAATAAAACTTTTTTAAAAAATTTTAAATTTTGTTTTTTTTTTTTTGGCCCCCCCCCCCCCCCTCTAAAAAAATGCTTGTGGTAAAGGTAAATTTATTCTTTTTTTATATTTTTCCTTATAATTTTAATATATTACACTTATATTTATGGTAACAATTCCTTATTAAAAAAAAAAAGGAATAAAAAGAATAAAAAAAGAATAAAAAAGAATAAAAAGGAATAAAAAAAGAATAAAAAAAGAATAAAAAAGAATAAAAAAGAATAAAAATAATTATTTAAAAAAAATATATTTATTATATAATATGAAGTCATTTGATTGTAAGTATTGTAATTTCCTTACAAATTTAAAAGCAAATTACAATCGGCACCTTAAAACTAAAAAACATTGTAATAATATAAGGGAGTATGAAGAGAAACACGAAAAAAAGAATATTTTTTTACCACAAATGACCACAAATTGTGGTAAATTGACCACAAATGACCACAACTGTGGTCAAAAAAAGAATAAAAAGAATAATTTTTATAATGATAATCATGGTAATAAATTATTTGTGTGTGGTAATTGTAATAAGCATTTAAGTACTAAAGGTCATTTGAAACGACATCAATTAAACTATTGTCTAAAACTCAAAAAAAATAATGAAAACACAATATTAATAAATTTGTTGGAAGAACAAAAAAAATTATTTGAACAAGAACGAAAACATTTGTACAAACAAATTGAAAGTCTAATAGATAAGGTGGGAGATACTACTATTAATAATACACAAACTAATAATATACAGCTTAATAGCTATGGAAATGAAGACTTGAGTCATATTACAGATAGTATAAAAAATAAATTGATAAAAATGCCATATGGAATGATACCTAAATTAATAGAATATGTTCATTTTAGTGAAAATAAACCAGAAAACAAAAATATAGCATTAACAAATAAAAATGATAATAAAGTCAAAATATTTAGTAATAATAAATGGATATATAAAAATAAAGAAGAAACTATTAATGATTTAATGGATGGTAAATATTTTATACTAGATAGTTACTATGATACCAATAACGAGTCTGTTAATAATTACGAAAAATTTAGAAAATTTTACGATGAAAGTGATAAAATGTTAGTAGATACTTTAAAAAAGGAATGTGAATTAGTTTTATTAAATAATAGGTAATTAACATGAATATACTATTCTATAAATTAAATAAAATGGCGAACAACAACATCCAGCTAAAATATGTCCAAATGTGGCACATTTTAATGCTAATACCATTGCTACAGCAAATATAATCCAATTTATTATTGTAAAAATAAATTTGTATATATTCATTTTTTCTGAACTTTTTGTATATTTATTTGAACGTCTTTCTTGACGTCTATCATTATATTGGTTGTATCTATCATAATCGTAATCGTTATTGTAATTTCTAAAATCAGATTTATTGGTTTGAACTATATACTCAGCTAAAAAAGATGACATTATAATATATAATAATATATTATTATGAATAAAATAATAAATAAGCTTAATGTTATAATCTTAATATATGTTTACTTAATTATTGGTATAATTACTATATTGTATAACAAAAAATTCTATACTTTTTACATTTTCTTAATATTTTTTATATCATTCAAATGGATATTTAATTACAGAAATTGTACATTTTCAAGAATAGAATGTATTTTACGAGGGGTAAAAAAAAATGATGGTTATTTATATAATTTTTTAGAAACTATTACCGATATAAGATACGATAAACATATAATAATCTATATAATATTGAGTTTGTATATATTATATGTTCATTATATTGTTAATAATAATACTTTAACAATTAAGTTGTAACATAATTATTAAAATTGAAAAATATTTAAAATTTAATTACATTAAATAATATATGCCTAAATTTAATGTAAAGTCTAAAAAGGCTATTAGTCTATTTTCTGGTATGGGTGGCGATTCATTAGGAATTGTAAATTCTAATTGGAAATTGGTAGCATATTCAGAAAAAGACAAAATATTTCGAGAAACACATGATTTAAATTTTAAATGCGAATTGTTAGGAAATGGCGATATTACTAAAACGCCAGATTCTGAATTTGAAAAACACAAAGGTTCTGTAAAACTAATATTTGCTGGATTTCCATGTCAAGGATTTTCAAATGCTGGAAAGAAACAAGCAGATGATCCAAGGAACACATTATTTAAAGAATTTCTTAGAGCGTCTCGATTGATTCAACCTGATTATATTATTGGTGAAAATGTAATGGGATTAAAAACAAAATATACTATTACAGATGATAGTATAGTTGCTTTTACTAAATTAGTAAATATAGATGATGTAAAACAATATTTAGAAAAGTATCATTTAGTATCACTATTTCCAAAAATATATACATTGGTGTGTGATAATATCTATGATATATTAGAATTACTATCTGAAATGACAAATCTGAAAAAAAAACTATTAGCTAACGATAAAGATATTAAATCATTACTTAATACTTTATATTCGGAATTAAAATTGATTATAAAAGACATAAAAAAAAATGAATATTCTATATTAAGTCATAGAACAACGGTTAATTCAGAATCGATTAATGTGTTGTATGATAAATATGATCATTTGAAAAAAAAGCAAAATTGTTTGGACAAAATACAATATTACTATAGTATATTAAAAATAAGTTATATTGATATTATAAAACAATCGTTTGAAAATATAGGTTACAACATAAAATATGAGGTATTAAAAACAGAAGACTATGGTATCCCACAAGAGCGAAGACGTCTTATAATAGTAGGAATAAAAAATAAAATCAAAAAGGAATTTACTTTTCCAACTAAATTAGATATTAAACCTAATTTGAACAATATTGTAACCTTTGATATGACAGGTAGTATTAAAATAAATAAAGAAGATTTTGATATGACTCAAATACCTGAAGAATGTATATTAACAGATATGGATAATGATGAAAATGGATGTGAATGTAATGGGAAAAGTATATGTAAATATAAACCACATCCTAATTTAAAATTGTTAGCAAAAGATAAAGATTATGTATATAATGGCATTACATATCCAAGACGTTTATCTTTTGGAAAGCGCGAATCATCAATTCATGGTGAAATAATTGATATTAGAACACCATCAAAGACAATTATTTGTACTTATGCTAGACAACCAAGATTATTTGTACCACTAAAAAACAAACATGGCTATTATCTTAGATGTTTATTACCAAATGAATTAAAACAAATTCAAGGATTTCCAAAAGATTATAAATTAGTTGGAAATACCTCCCAACAAATTGTACAAATCGGAAATGCGGTTCCACCACCATTAATCACTATGATTATAAAAAAATTAATATAGATATGTTTACTATTATTTTAAATCTAACCGTATATTCGAAAATCCACTACCTTTACCCCATCGTAATATAGCTTTAAATGTATAGTCATCTTCACAGATGAATTCGAATATTAAATCTTCTTTTTTTATACATTTTACATCTAATATAGTTTTTGAATATATTTGATTGTACCATTTATAATTAAAATTATTAGAATCATTTATATCTCCAAACGTTTGTAACCATCCTTCTTTATCTTTCAAACAATTATTATATTCTTTTTGTACTTCTTTAATAAATTGGTCTTTGTGTGGTTCAAAATCGAATAAATCATTTACCATTTTTCGATAATCCATTGGTGAACCAAATTTTCCATTCATACTTGTATATTTATTTTTATTACTATGTGGATGTTTTAATCTATAGTTTTTTTTTAGTTCTAATCCAAAATCTGAGGTTGGATCGCCACATTTAAATGCATCTTTCTCTGTCCATATATCAAATGATGGAGGTTCTATAGTTGTATATTTTGTTATAATAGTTAGATTAGATATAATAGTATCATACCATAATTTAGCATAATACTGAGTAATGCTAAATTTATTTCCGGGTCCATTCAAAAATTGTACACCAATAAACCATGGTTTAGTTGTATTTAAAATAGTTGATTTAAATTTTTCAGAACTTTTAACTTCAATTTTTCGGTGTGTTTTGTCAATGTGATGTACCAATATATCATAATGATCGGTATTATTTCCAGCTTTTTCAACGGTATCAATACTTTGACTGTAGTGTTTATTGTAATCATATTTCATTTTTAAGCCTATAGTTGTTTTAGAATTAATATGGTGACAAATATTTCTAATACGTATTGTTTCTAATTGTCTTGGAGTTTTTTTTCGAGTTAAAAATTGTATTAGTTCTTGTTTGTTAATATTAACTATATTGTTAGTTGTATATTTATTTAAAAAATGTTGTAATGCTGACATTAAAATTATTAAATAAATTCATAATACATTTAAATCAATTTTTTAATACTAAAGATAAATAATGTATATATTCAATGAATGGAATACTATGTATTTCAAGTAAAAATGATATAAGTTTAGATACTTATTTAAATTATTTAGATTATATCCAACATCGTGGTACTCAATCATTTGGTTATTTGAATGATTATATAATACATATTGATGGGTTAATACATGATTATAAGAATTACGATAATTTTACATCAAAACTATTTTTAGGATATACTACAAACAATAAAATAAATACTTATTTTGAATGTATCTTTGGTAAAATTTATATTTTAACAGATGGAGACTTTGAATGTCATAATTCACCATTTGACTTGTTAAAAGATTATATTATATTTAATTGCGAAAATGGTGAATCATTTGAATCATTGTTAATTGAATTTATAAAACACATCGATACAGCATTTTCTATTATAGTATATATTAATAACATTATTTATGTAATGCGAGATAAAAAGGGTATAAAACCATTAATGTATACAATAAATAAATACGGCATACATATAGCATCTGAAATAAATGGATATTTCAAATATGTCAAAATAAATGATGTTGAACCAGGGGCACTCTTAAAAATAGAACATTTAAAACTATCAAAAATTAACGAAGAAAAATCCATTATAAAACACTGCTTGTACGAGTATAGTGATATAATGAATAAAAACACAGTATCTAATACTATTAATATAAAAGAATTTAGAAATTCATTAGGATTAGCATTAGCATTTCAAGAATTATCATCTATATTAGAAACTAAATTTAGATTTGTTGTATTAGGTATTCCAAATAATAGCATACATATTGCTAAGAAATATGCCACCTATTTAAATATATATTATGAACAATTAATAACAAAAACTAAAAATACTTTAACAGTTAAATGTAATGTAATGGATAAAAATATAATAATAATATCTAAATCTAACAATTTGGAACTTAGAACAATCATAAATCAACTTTACAAATATGGAATAAATGAACTTCACGTACGTATAGCATCTCCAGAAATAAAATATGATTGTTTTTATGGTATAAAACATAAATCATTTAATAAAATTAATAAATATACAAGTCTAAAATATATAAATATAGATAAAATAAATAGTGATAGTGTATGTATGTCATGTATAAAAAAATAGATTATTTGGTATAAGTAAAATCATATGAAACATCTAAATTATCTTTTATTTTATTTATATATTTTTGTTGTTTTTCTTCAGTCATAATATTCCATAATTGTATTGCTTTGGTTTTAACGATATATTCATCAATACCTAGTTTATTTCCAGTTAATTTATTGTCAATATTAATAGATTTCATTATTTTTTTTTTTTTTTTAGTCAAAAATAAATTAAATGCCTTGTTATTAATTGTTTCTAAATCCATTAATTATATTATATAAATTTAATTTAAACATTAAACATTGATTAATGTCTATGAATACACAAACATCACTGTTAATAAATACACGTAAAAATAATTATATTTACGCTAATAATTTAAAAATAAATACAATGATAGTATTGATACTAATAATATTATCTATATCAACAATAAATCTAATATTTTTATTAAGATTTAATAACATAATATCATTAATTTATAACGAAGCATCACCATATGTAAATAAAACAAAAAGTATTATAAATACTCTATGTCAAGATATTAATTGTTAATTTCAACAATCCAAAATAGTTGTTTTAAATAGCTTACTTGTAACTAAATATGGATCCATATTTGAACTTGGTCGACGATCTTCAAAATAACCCTTACCATTTTTAGATGTTTCTGTTGGAATTCTAATAGAAGCACTTCTGGTTCCAATTCCCCAACTAAATTCATTAAAATCGGAGGTTTCATGTGTACCAGTCATTCTTAAATGATTATCATTCCCATACACCTCCATATGTTCTTTATGTTTCTCTTCCAATTTTTTTATTGAAAGATTAATAATATCAATCCCACCCACATCTCTCATTGATTTAGTACTATAATTAGTATGACACCCTGAACCATTACTATTTTGGTATGGTTTTGGGTCAAAATTAATAGAGGCGTTATGTTTTTCAGCAATCCGCATCAAAATATACCTTGATACCCATAGATGATCACCAATACTAATTCCAGTAGTTGGTCCTACTTGATATTCCCATTGCCCATCGGCAACTTCGGCATTAATGCCAGAAATCTGAATTCCAGCCCTTAAACACGAATCTAAATGGTCCTCCATAATAGTTCTACATTTATGATTTACTCCAATCCCACAATAATGTTTTTCATTATCTTTTTCATCACTATTATTAAGTTCAATAAAAAATTCTTGCTCTAATCCAAACCATGGTTCTTCTACTAAATTTTCATTAAATATTATATTAGCAGAATGTCTATTATTAGTTGGAAGTGGATTATTTTGTGTATCATAGGTATCACACATAATAAGCAATCCAGTTTTTCTAAATGGACATTTAAACATTGCTTGTGGTTTTAAAATAATTTCACTATCGTCTGTTTTTGCTTGTCCAGTAGATGAACCATCATAATTCCATGATGGAATATCTTCCAATGTCCATTTTTCTATTGGGTCCATAGTTTTAGTTTTAGAACGTAATTCTAAATCAGAATCTAACCATATATATTCTAAGATTACCTTCATTACTATACTAAGTAAAATGTCTTTATATTTATATTTTTTAATATTAATTTTTTAAA
>ERZ807291.1237-NODE-1237-length-42182-cov-6.461509_pt1 | contig 42182 bp, 42 predicted proteins | sample MGYA00521257_ERZ807291 | MGnify/ENA primary metagenome ERZ807291 (study PRJEB31413, sample SAMN03169783) | marine metagenome | biome: Marine; feature: Water; material: Subsurface seawater | place: North Sea | collected 2011-04-28 | depth 1 m m ...
GGTACTTTAATAGATGATGCAGATGCTTCCACAGCAAGAACAACATTAGGATTAATAATAGGAACAGATGTACAAGCATATGATGCTCAATTAGCAGATATAGCAGGTTTAACACCAGGTGATAGTAACTTTATAGTAGGAAATGGAAGTAATTTTGTATTAGAAAGTGGAGCAACTGCTAGAACTTCTTTAGGATTAGGAACTGCAGCTACTTCTAATACAGGTGACTTTGCAACAGCAGCACAAGGAACAAAAGCAGATAATGCTCTACCAGCTTCAAATGTTAGTACTTTTGGTGGTACTTTAATAGATGATGCAGATGCTTCCACAGCAAGAACAACATTAGGATTAGGAACTGCAGCTACTTCTAATACAGGTGACTTTGCAACAGCAGCACAAGGAACAAAAGCAGATAATGCTCTACCAGCTTCAAATGTTAGTACTTTTGGTGGTACTTTAATAGATGATGCAGATGCTTCCACAGCAAGAACAACATTAGGATTAAATAATGTAGAAAATACAGCATTAAGTACAGGAAACGCAGGTACAGCTACAAAATTAGAAACAGCAATAAATATTGGCGGTGCTTCATTTGATGGTTCTGCTGGTATTTCCATACAATTAGAAACACAATCTTCAGGTTTAGCACCAACAACAACTCCTAGTTCTGGAACAATGATTTTTGATACAAATGATGATAAAATTTATATTTATAATGGTAGTGGGTGGAGATCACTTGTTACCCATCAGTGATTTTGATATGAATCACATTAAAACAAGACCACCATTATGCCAATCTAATGGTCGATGCTTTCTTACACATTCTGCAAATTTCACTACAGATACATCAACATTTACCAATTCTAATCCTAAAATTGAAATTAAAAACAATATTATAGCATTAAATCCAGTACAAGGATCTTTTGGAGCCGATGTCCGACCACCGGTAATTGATACTGCTGTAATTTAAATCAATAGAATGATTTTTTTTGTAAATAATAAAATCATTCAACACATGTATAATGGCGGAAGACAAAAAAGAATATAACAATAAAGAATTTATAGAGCAACTGAAAGCATTAAACGACGAAGATAAAATTTCTATGGACGAGCTTAACGTGTTAGACGTAGGAAACTGTCCCATTTGCTATGAAAAACTCCAATTTTTAAAATACGATGAAAAAGAAGAAAAAATAAAACCTAACCCAAATGTTGTTACTACACAATGTGGGCATAGTTTCTGTTTTACGTGTTTATCAAAGCATTTTGCTTTAAAGCATAAATGTCCAATGTGTCGAACAAAAATAATCAATCGCAATCAATATCGATTGTTATCTACCCAGGAGGGCTGTTTTGTGATAAATCAAAAAGTAGACACACATCTTACATATAAGTTCGATAGTTTATTTACCGCTGCAGAACAGATGCAAGATTCAAATATATTGTTAAGTAATGTAAAATATTGTATGTATGATGCAATGCAAGCATTTAGACGTTTACAAGTAGTCGATGATAGTGATGAAGATATGTAAAAGTAAATTTGTTTAATAACAATATAAATAAATTTATTGAGTACCATAAAATGAATAAGACAATTGAATTAGAAAAACTAAAAACACGCGTTGAAAAACTAACAAAAGAACATCAACTGGAAGTTTTAAAAATATTAAACTCTGCGCCTGATGTGAAATTAAATGAGAATAAGAGCGGTGTATACATCAACTTATCGTTTTTACCCGAAAGCATTATTTTTCGTTTACAAACATATTTAGATTATGTCCAAGATCAAGAAAGAATGCTTTTACACGCAGAATCAACAAAGGAAGATTTCGTCAAAGCATATTTCGAGTCAGACAATGAAGAAACCAGTGCACCTGTTGCAGCTACAACAATATAATGCAAAATATATTTAAAGGTAAAATGAGTATATTTAATAACGAAAATGGCGAATACACTATTGAATCAAATTTTTTATGATTTTAACAAATTTGATATACAACCCGATGAATATGAAAAATATATGTTATTTCAAAAGTATATTGCTAATAAAAAACCATTAGTACCAATTGATAATGAAGTTGAAAAAGAAGAAATAAAAAAAGAAGAAGAGAAACAATTGTCTGAATTATTTATGCCTAAAGTAAATGATAAACTATTTTGTTGTATTTATATTTTGTCGATTGGAATCGGCGAATTTCATATGTTAGGGAATCGATATAAAAACGCAGAATTATCAGAAAAGCAAAAAATAATGGATTTTATTCAAAAAAACAAAACAAGTATTAAAAATTCTGCACAGAACAATGAAGTAAAAATGACGAATGTTAAAATGCAGAATGTGGCGTCAGAACTAATGACTGATAATAAAACAACCTGGGTAACGTTTTGGGTATTGTGTTTTTATTACAAAATTAATGTAATTTTGGTTCAAAAAGATATTTATATGGAATTCAATACAGATAGTATTTACGATACCTATTTGTTTGAACGAAATGATGATTTAAAAATAACAGTAGATTGTGTAAAATTGTCTTTTGAAAAAATGAATGCGATAAAGCATAATCGTCTTAAAATAAGTCCTTTTGTTGAAAAAATATTGAAAGGGGTATCTTCTTATAAAACACCCGAGTTGCAAAGCATGATGGAAATATTGAAAATAAATTGTGATGAAGTCAAAGCGAAAAAACAAGATTTATATAACACAATTATTAAATATTTAGTTTCAATGAAGATACAAAATTGAATATATTAACGTAAAATAATATATGAATAAGATATACTTATTTATATATTATGGAAGATTCGGATTTGAACAAAGATATAGTAGGAGCAAACACACCAAAAGAAAGTCCACCCGACACTCCGGAATTAGCTTCTCCAAAAACACCAGAAGGTAGTCCCCCAAAAACACCAGAAGGTAGTCCTATCGTGAGTAAAAGTGTAAATTCAAAAAAGGATTTTGAATCATTGGTGGAATTTTATTTAGCAGATAATACATCACGTAATTCTCAAAATAAAAACGGAGAATTGGAGGTAAGGTTTGGTACTAATCCTAAGACAGGTAAACCATTATCAAAGATTGACTACGATAATGTAGTGCAATCATTTTATTCATCTGGATTTTCGACAGAGAATGTAGATGGGTTAAGTATTTTACGCATTCAATGCGAAAATTTAAATAAACAAACCGGGCAAACAAGAATATCGAATATTCGCGCCGAGGTTATGGGAATTGATTTAATTCAAGAATATTGTCGAACTAATAATTTACAAAAATTGTTGGATTTGCCGTCTACTATTTCAGCCGTATCTGATAAAATTAAATTTACGCAAAAACAGCCTCCTTATATTGGTGAAACACGAGAAACAAGTAAACCAATGCGTCCTGTAGAATTTCCAGACCACAATTTCAGAGTTTCCTATCAATATGAAAAAGACTTTTATCCTCATACAGAGGTAGCAAAGAGTATTTTGTCTTCTTGGTTAGATACGAAAAAGGTGTTTCGTTATATTAATCGCGTTAGACTGCGTCACGATGAATTACCGGTGTTTCTGGATGTGAGTATTGTAAAGGGATCTTCTATCGCAAAACGTAGTACAAAACGAAAACAACGCGTATCAATTCCTCAATATACAGTTCAAGATGCGAATGTATTTAATAATGAAGAGATATATGAAGTTGAATTGGAATTAGATAATAGTCGAATTGGACTAGGTACAGAATATAATTCTATTGCATCAGTAATGGATGCATTACGAAAGTGTATACGTATTGTTTTGGGTGCTTTACAGGGTACAAATTACCCTATATCAAACAGCGAAAAAGACATGGTGTTGAAATCGTATATGGAGACAGTATTTGGCGATGATTATGCGAAAGAGTTTATGGAAAAGTATAACGATACAAATGATTATATTTCGGAACGCGCTCGACGTGAACTAAATAAACATTTTATAGGGCCTTCATCATTTACTTTACAGATGGGAAATGTCGTGTCTTTACCCGAGGATGGAGAAGAACGAATTTCTACAATGCCGAATATACGCGAAAATTATACGGTAACAGATAAAGCCGATGGTGATAGAAAAATGTTGTATATATCCGATAATGGTTATATTTATATGATTGATACAAATATGAATATTATATTTACAGGCACTGTAACATTGGACAAAGATTTGTTTAATAGTATTTTAGATGGTGAGAATATTAAATATGATAAAAATAATAAATTTGTGAATATTTATGCAGCCTTTGATATTTACTATATTAATAAAAAAAGTGTGCGTGAATTGAACTTTGTAGCATTAGATGAGGAAGATATTCCTGAAAAGTTTAGATTACCATTGTTGAATAATTTTGTACGTCAATTAAAACCACGTTCAGTATTAAATAAAGATAGCGGTAATAGTGAAACAGTTAAAAAAACAGGAAAAGTAGACGACGATATTGATCATTCGTGTTGGATGAGTATAAAATGTAAAAAATTCTTGACTTCTTATCACGGAGATATATTTAAAAGTTGCGATGGTATATTATCTCGGGTAAAAGATGGTTCATATGAATATAATACTGATGGGTTAATATTTACACCTGCTTCAACCGGTGTAGGAAGCGGCGTTTCGGGAAAAGCTGGTCCTTTAAAGAAAATAACGTGGGAGCATTCATTTAAATGGAAACCACCACAGTATAATACAATCGATTTCTTGGTTTCTGTAAAAAAGGATAAGAATGGTAAAGATGAAGTGCATAGTGTATTTCAAGATGGTATTGATTTGCAGTCTCAGACAAATATTGTTCAATATAAAACGCTTATTCTGCATTGCGGATTTAGTCGAAAAGATCATGGATATATCAATCCAATGTTAGATGTTATTAATGACGTTATACCCAATACGGATGAGCGCGATAATACACAGCGATATCAGCCAGTACCATTTCAGCCAACTAATCCATATGATATAGACGCCCAGTTTTGTAATGTAGAGTTGAGCGACAATGGTAATGGTCAGGTAATGTTAACTGAAGAAAACGAATATTTTGAAGAAAATATGATCGTAGAATTTAGTTATGACCGCAGCAAAGAAGGGTATTGGAGATGGATCCCATTACGTGTTCGTTATGATAAAACAAATGATTTACGCGCAACTGGTTCAAACTTTGGTAACGCTTTTCACGTAGCAAATAGTAACTGGCATAGCATTCATAATCCAATTACAGAAGATATGATAATGAGTGGAAAAAATATTCCTGAATTATTAGGCGATGAAGATGTTTATTATAGCAAAAGTGGAAAAGAAACAACTACACGTTCACTAAGAAACTTTCACAATCTTTATGTAAAACGCAAATTGATTTTGGGTGTAAGTAACCGGGGCGATACGCTTATTGATTATGCGGTAGGAAAGGGCGGTGATTTTCCAAAATGGATTGCATCTAAAATAGGGTTTGTATTTGGTATTGATTACTCAAAAGACAATATTGAAAACCAAAAGGATGGGGCGTGTGCGCGTTATCTTAATTATAGAACAAAATATAGTAAAATGCCTTATGCTTTATTTGCTCATGGTGATAGCAGTGAAAATATTCGAAATGGTACCGCATTAGAAAGTGAGCGTGATAAACAAATTGCATCTGCTGTCTTTGGTAATGGTTCAAAAGATAAAGAAGAATTAGGAGATGGTGTATATAGACAATTTGGAGTAGGTAAAGATGGATTTAATGTGAGTTCATGTCAATTTGCTCTTCATTACTTCTTTAAAAGTATTAAGACATTGCATTCTTTCCTTAGAAATTTATCCGAATGTACAAAAGTGAATGGTTATTTTATAGGAACGTGTTATGATGGCGAAACGGTATTTAATATTTTAAATTCAAAGAATAAGGGTGAATCACTTACTATTTATAACGGTGACCATAAAATGTATGAGATTAAAAAGCAATATAGTTATACTGGATTTCCGGAAGATGATAATTCATTGAATTATCCAATTGAGATATTTCAGGAAAGTATTAACAAACCTTTTATAGAATATTTGGTCAATTTTAAATACTTGGAACGCGTAATGGATAACTATGGGTTTCAGGTATTAACAAAAGAGGAGGCTAATGCGATTGAACTACCAAATGGTAGTGGTATGTTTGACGAGTTGTATACACAAATGAATACAGAAATTGAACAAAATTATAGAAATAAGAGTGAATATGATAATGCGAATAAAATGTCTAGAGAAGAAAAACAAGTTTCATTTATGAATCGTTACTTTGTGTTTAGAAAAACACACAATGTTAATGCAGAGAAAGTATATAAACTATTAGTAAATCAAAATCGTTCAATCATTGACGAAGAAGATGACGCAGAAGACGTAATTGAAAAATCGAAAAAGGCTGCAGATGAAGAAACAAAGGCAGAAGATACATCACAGTCTGTTATAATACGAAAAATTCCAGGTAAGAAAAGGAAGATTGTTATAGGTAAAACTAAGGTTGACGATAATAGTCTACCACCTGAAGTTATATTAAAACCAGGAACTGTTTCAATTAAACGAAAAAAATAATTATACTATTATTAGCGAAAAATATATAAATATTAATATTTATATATTATAAAGTAGTTTAATGATCCATTTTCAAATTCCACGAAATACACCATCTCTATATAAATATATTGAATGTTTTTTTACTGATGGTAATGTACCAGTCCCTGTAGTTTCTAATTCTTTGTCGCAATATTTAAATAGTATTAAGTTAAAAATTAATTCAAAAGAACAAGATTGGGACACAGTAAAACGATATACTAATCCGTGTGAATATATTCATAGTTTAATACCAGGTAAGAAGAAAAGTGTGGCTATTAAAAAACCATTGTCTAGATCATATTTCAAGATGTTAGAATTAGTCCATTTTTTTAAATTATTGGACAACAATCTAATAGGTATAAAAACCTTTCATTTAGCTGAAGGTCCAGGAGGATTCATCGAAGCATTAGTTGACGTAAGATGTAACAAAAATGATAAATATATAGGTATGTCCATAGTAGATGATAATAATGATCCGAATATTCCTGGCTGGAAAAAAAGCCGAAATTTTTTACAAGAACATTCAAATGTATTTATAGATCATGGAATCGACGGGACAGGAGATTTATTAAAGTTAAATAATTTTAAATATTGCAAGGAAACATACGGTAATAGTATGCATATTATTACAGGAGATGGTGGATTTGACTTTTCTGTAGATTTTAATAATCAAGAACATTATATAATGAATCTATTGTTTGGGCAAGTAGCGTATGCTATAGTAATGCAAAAGCAGGGAGGTCATTTTATATTAAAACTATTTGATTGTTTTTTTCAACATACCCTAGATATTTTGGCTTTACTTTCTTCCTTGTATGAAAAAGTATATATTACTAAACCACAGACCAGTAGATACGCTAATTCTGAAAAATATATTGTTTGTAAAAATTATATTGGACCATCGTGTAATTTTATTTATCCTTATTTATATTCAACACTAGAGTTATTGATTAAGACAGAAAAGCCAATAAATAGAATATTAAATGTTCCTTTAACATTATTATTTACTACTAAAATGGAGGAATATAATGCTATTTTTGGACAACAGCAGGTAGAGAATATATACTATACATTAAATTTAATAGATTCTCCCAATAAGGAAGAAAAGTATAATGTGTTGCTAAAAAATAATATTAAAAAATGTATTGATTGGTGTATAAAATACAATGTCGAATATAACAATATTACAAATAATAATAACAATAGTTTTATTGAAAATACGTGTTAATTCTTTTGGATAATAGTACTCTATCATTGATAAAAATATCTATATATTTTTATATATAGATATGCAAAATCAACCATTATTAATAATAGCATTGGGTCCTACTGGATCAGGAAAAGGTTCTATAGAAAAAAAAATAAAACAATTATATGGATTGCAAGATACGGTTCAATTTGTGCCCATATTAATCGATGATTTAATAGAAGAAAATGCAAAATATAAAGATAAGATAAAGTTATATTTAGATGACGTTAAAAAACAATATTCTTCTATTATTACTAATGATGAATTAGCCAACTATATTACAGGAACAGGAGTTGATGAAGCTATAGCAAAATTTAATGACGCGTATTTTTCTACAAGAAAAGGAAAAAATTGTAGTATTAATAAAACGCAGATAACGTGTGATAGTATGAATGATAAAAAATTAAATGAGGCTATTATTGCAGGAAATAATGTAATATTTGAAACAACTGGTGAAGGAAATTTTGAATGGTTATTTGATACACATGAGGTAGGATTAAAAAAACATAAATATAATATCGTTTTAGCGTGGAATGTTGTTGAAGTGTGTGAATTAATGGAGAGAAATGTAAAAAGAACCAGAAACACTATTAAAACATTCATGGATATGAATGGAACATCTCTTGCACCCCGTTTGCCGGATATATCTAGAAACACAATATCTATTAAATTAAATAAGATTATTCGTACGTTTGAACAAAAAGCAAGTGAATGTCTACATGAGTGCAAACACCGTATTGTAGTATATAATAATACAGTGGATTCGAAAATAATATTTGATACAAATGATCCAAAAAACAAAAATATTGATGTTTTCCGGAAAGAGTTGTTACCAGTTGGTTCGATTGATTGTGCTTATGATGCGAAAAGCCATAAAAAAGGAGGAAAAAAAAGAAAAACGCATAGAAAAAAAATAAAGAAAGTTAGAAAAAGAAATAAGACAAAACAACGTCGTAAACACAAAAATTAATCTTTTTTTTTGTAAGGATCAGTTTTATCGTTGGATACGTTAAACGCCATATTCATACCTAACCCAAATCCAAAGCCATATAATAATTTTTGAAAAGTTTCTTTAACTGTCTCGTTTATAAATTTTTTCATAATATAATAGTATGAAAAAATATTGTTAATTACTTTGTAACACATTTTGTATCGCAAGGTGCAGGGAATCCAATCTTTTGTTTAATAGTGTAAGCATCACTAGAAGCACCATATGATAATGCATTACCAACCTCTGAACCATATGCTTTTGTGTACAAATCGCCGTTTGTAGTAATTGTATTATAATTCAATCGTGAAGTTCTAGCACTCGACGATACACCACCTTGTTGTCCAAATTTATAATTGCTAGGTTTAAACTGGGTTTCTTTGTAATAATTTGGATTATCTGGACAATAAACATTACCATTATTATTAGCGGCATATTTGTTGTCTTGACTTCCAGGTGCACCCGGTTTGGCTGTCGGATCACCTGATTTATAAAAATGGTATTGGTTTTGTTTAAAAGTCTTTCCTCTATTAGCGAGGTATTCTTGTGAACTCATAGAATAAGGTGATGTTGTGGCAGTGGATGGCGGTTTCCTAACAACACTTGAACCGCGTGCTCTATTACGTGCGATTTGTTCTGTATTGAATGCGTGTTTAACAATTTTATCTTCGTTACAGCATAGATTACGCTCACCTCTATTATTAATAAGATTTATATCTAAAGTTTGTTTATTCCCGGCACATTCACAATTTTCTTCATCAAAAACGACTAAAGAACTGCCTGGTCTGTCTATTACATCAATGGAGGTGGAAGTCTTTATAGAATTAGTTTTTTGTAAAGCAGTATTTGTTTCACGACGATAAATTTTAAGTGGGGGTGAATTAAAAAAAAGGGATTTGTCTTTATTACTTACAATATTATTGTTTTTTTGAATAGTATTTGTTATTTGCCCAAAAGATTTTCCTTTCCACGGAACATATGCGGATCTATTGTTATTTAGTAAGGTAGAATTAAACATTTATATATATATATTATAATATAATGAAATTATTAAAAAAAACAAACAATATAATCTTGCTAATATTATTAATATCAATCATTTGTATTATTTATTATTGGTTTAACAGTAATACTATCATTGAAGGTGCACAAACTAATGAAGAGAAAACAAAATCATTAAATGCCGTGATTATAGAATTTACACAAGATCTTTACGATAAAGTTAAATATTTAATAACAACTACGACAGCTGAATCCGAAGATAAAACGGATATTATATTAAAAGAGATAGATGATGGTATAAAAGAGATAGAAGAGTCAAATCAGGTAGATCCAAAAGAACTAGAACGATGGGAAAAGTTAAAAAAAGTTATAAATGAAAAGAAAATGCATTTTACTGCTCAGAGTAAACTAGATTATAACTCTGGAGTTAGTTTTGAAATTGATCCTGATGTAGATAAAAATAAAATTAGGGGAATTATTAATAAATATGTATAAAGGACTTATAATAATAACAATGAATATATTATAGGATCAATATGAATATATATTTAAAGTTATCAGATTTTAAGAATGAAAATAATTTTATAGATTTAAAGGATAATATACGATATTTATATCCAAAAAAAAATACAATAATGGAAGGTGAGTTTACAAAAATTATGTTTTCTAAAAGTAATGTTACCATGAATGGTATATATTTATATATACCTCTTATAACTGAGAAGAAAATAACATCAAATAATGAGATATTTATACGAAATATATTAAACAATAGCAATAACACTTCAATTGTAGCAGATTTAAAATTGTTAGAAAAGGTTATATTACATAATTATCAAGAATATACTCGTAAAAATAAACTAATGGACACCATTTTAACAAAACAGTTACTTTCTAATCAAATAAGAGTTTATCACGATAATCATAATCATAATCTTAAAAAAAAAAATTATTATGTTATTAAAATTTCGGGTATTTGGGAAACAAGTAAAAAAATAGGATTAACTTATAAAATAATGGAATTATAATCTTAACATAGACATTGTAGCACCTCTTTTACTTTTAATATGATTAAATGGTGTAGTTCCATTATGTAAATCATGAGTCTTGTTATAACTCATATCTTCTTCAAAATCCGTGTTAAATGAATGAACATCAATCATATTTGTATTATAATTATAGGTATAACATAAATTATCGATCGAGCGTATACCTTCCGATGTAAATGATACAAATCGTTCAAATTCTTTTTGATTTACTTGTTTTAAATATCCGTCGTAAAAATGTAAAATATTTTTATCGGCAAATGTATAAAATTGGCGTCTATCTATTTTTATATTATGTTTTACAGCACGGTCGTATAACATATTATCTTCGTACCCCCACGCCCAAAAATTTGGAAATCCATTTATCTTTTCAAAATCGTGGCCTGTTATAGAGACGATACCACCAAGTGTATGTTTAAAGCCATAAAAGTGCTTTATTATACTAGTAGTAGTTTCGTAATTTATAAACCCTTTTGTAAAAGGCATTGTATCTACATCATTAAAAACTAAAGTAATATTTTTATAGTCATTTGGAAACTTTTCCTTAACAATTAAAAATCCAATATTTTTCATAGCTCCGCAATTAAATGAACGAGTGTCGGTTTGATGAATAATCATTATACGAAAATCGGTTTCTTTATAATCTTCTAAAATATGTTTCATATGTCTGTTAAAAAATAATAGTTGTTGTTCTCGATCTCGGTATGGTACAATAAAAATAATCTTAGGAATACTATTTATTATATCTTTACCCGAATTAATGTAAAACATATTATCATTTTCTTCTTGATTTTCTAGTATAAAATTATTTTCCATATATTTTTATAATTTATATATTATTAAAAAAATATACGAGTGTTTTTTTTCTAAATTTTTAATAGTTTGAATATTTTGTTTTAATAGCACCTGGTATTAATTTGTCTTTCAACAATTCCATTTTTTTATAACATTTATTTATAGTTACCTCACTTACTCCACAAATAGTTTTTACGTTTGTTTTTGTTATTAGAAGATTACATTCTTGTGCTATGAAATATATAATACCAGCTGCTATTGAATGAGGTGTATTATCGTTTATATAACCAGTTTCTTCTATTTTTCTTGCAATAAATCTTGCTAAAAGTGTAAGTTCTTTATTAATATTCAATTTGCTACAATATCTTTCAATAAATGAACTGGGTGTTGTAGCACATAAATCGTCTGCACTCGCGTTTATGTTACTACCGTTTCGCTCTAGATTAGATAGGATGGTAACCGCCATTGAACACCCATTTGTAGCGCTCGTTTTGTCTAGTTTAAATATTTCTGCTATTTCGTGGGATGTTCGTGGACAATCATTTAATCTACACGATATGTAAATAGATGCGGCTTTTATACCATCGCGATTCATACCCCTAAACATTTTTTGCTCAGATATATCTTTATGAATAGTCATAGCATCGTCAATAAATATTCTGGGGATTCCTGCATTTTTCGCCATAATAGTAATAAATTGAAACTCTTCATATAATGATTTTTCACGATGAGGCATAGCCTGCCATTCAGTCCATTTACGTATACGTTTCATTTCATAAGATGCATTTTGAGCACATAAAATTTTACACCCATATGAAGATTCTTCCAATAGTGGATTAATTGGATTTCCACAACGTGTAGGATCAGTAGCATTTTTATCTTCAGCACCATAAAATCTCCACTCAGGTGAATAATCTAATGTATCACGATAAATAACACCACATTTGCTGTTTGTACACGTTGGAAACCCAGTATCCATTGTAATTAATTCTGAATTACAAAGATAGCAATTATTTTCGGCTTGTTTATCGGATTTTATTACAGAATCATCTTTTTCATAAACACATAACATTTCTTCATTATTATCCATATCATAGATATCCCATAATTTTGATTTTTCTTTTGAAGATATTAACGATTTTTTTTTTAGGGTTTTACCCTTTGTATCTTGAGGTATTTTTATTGACATGTTTTGTATAAATATAAAATTATGTTTATATTTATTCAATTTTATATATTAAAATCTAAAGTTTTCTCTATATACTATAACTAATATGTCTACACCAAAATTAACAGAACGACAATTAACGAATATAACTAGTGAAATAAAAAATAATTTGGTAGATACACTCTGTAATAAAATTATGGATGAAACCGCTCAAGACGCTGGGCTTATATCTGGTATAATAAAAAAGACTTTAGGAGAAAAAATAGGAGAAGTGTTATCGAAACCGGCTAATGAAGAAAAAATTTCTGAAACTTTTTCCCAGGCAGTTAACTCTTCTTTACGAAATACAATTAAAGGACCGTTATTATTACATAGTCTTTTAGATAATAGAGAATCATTTATCGCGGTAAAGAGTTTATTAACAAAAATATTCGCAAATGTTTACAATAATTCATCGGATAAATCTATCGCATCCTTTGTTTCTAGGTTACTTAAAGGATTGAATAATCCTCCTTATAATAGATGGTTTAAACAAGATGTTACTATTACACGAGGTGGTAAAAAATCGAAAACAATGCGCAAACGTAAAGGAAAAAAACGTTCTAAGACTTATCGAAATATAGTTGGTGGGAGAATAGGTGATTCTTTACGAGGTATTTCAGCTGAAAAACGTGGAGGAATGAATGAAAAAAATAAAAAAACACAAGAGGATAGATCCGCAGCAGCAAAGTCTGATATGCGTGTAGGTTGGGCAAAAATGAAATCCGCATGGAGTGGTAAAAAACCAGTTGATACGTCAGTACCAGAAAATGTTTCAGACAAAACAAATGGAGAAGAAACAAACGGAGAAGGAAAAAAAAGTATTACAGAAAAAATGAAAAGTATGTTTGGTTACGGTAACAAAGACCCCGATGGTGATGAGAGTACTGGTGATGGGGGTACTGGTGATGGGGGTACTGGTGATGGGGGTACTGGTGATGGGGGTACTATTCCCGATAATTCAGCAGAGTTAATAATTAAAGAATATAACGAAGAATTAATGAATCGATTAACAAAACGTATTGATGAGACACAAGATGAATTATTAGAACGCGTGCTAAACGCAGGTTATAAATATGCTACCGATAGTGGTATAGAAATATTAAATGCTATCAATAAAGCAAATTATCGTATAATACAACTCAATAACATATCAAGTCAAAGTACAAATGTTATTATTATTCAAGCGTTGTATGCGTCTTCAAAGGAACTTGAGAAATCAATTAATGTTGCTTTTGAAAAATTTATAGAGCAAGAGTTAGCAAAAGGAGAAGTTAGACAAAATATTAAATTTAACCCAAAAAGTAATGTCTTTATGGCTGATGTTTTACAAGATTTAACAACTCGTGTTAAATCGTTTATTGACTTAAGCTCATAATTAATTTATTATAAATCTTGTATAAAAATATACGTTATATAAGATTCTTATTATTTATAAATATTCAATTTAAGCAGTTTCTTCGACAGGAGCTTCTTCTTCAGCAGCAGAAGCTACTTCAGCAGTATCCTGCTGTTCAGATGTTGAACCTTGCTTATGGCGACCTCCTTTCTTTTCATCAGTTTGTGCGGCAGATGCAGCACGACGTGTTTCACACAAAATAGGTCCACACATAACACCTGTAATATCCATAGCATGGAACTCGTGGTTCTCATTCTCGGACTTTACTAGATTAAAATCTACATATTCACCCTGTACAAGATACTTATATTGAGAGTTTGTTACGCGAATCGAAGAATAGTGGGCAAAAATGTCTTTGCCTCCAGAATCACCTTCTCCGCACACTGTAATAAATCCAAATCCGGATTTATTATTAAACCACTTTACCATTCCCGTTAGACGTTGCATTTCACTTTCACTAGACATTTCTTGCTACTCAAGTATACACTAATATTGTGTAATCTTTTTAAGTGGTTTATTATTTAAAAATATATAGTGTTAATCTATATAATGTTTACACAGCGAAAAATGCTTGCAATGATGTTTCTACTTTTTATTATTGTTGTTTCACTAATGTTTAGTGGTTTATATTCACCTATAATGGAAGGTATGACGGATGGTGATAGTAGTACAGGTTCAACAAGTGATGATATGACAGAAGAAGAAATGTTTCAACAACTTTCTGGCGGCGAAGACACAATTACATTGAGTGTTTTTAAAACAATATTACAACAGCATCCAGAATTAAAAACATTATTGACGACAAAGCTTTCGGAGGCTGGTGCACTAAGTCTTCCGTCTTCTAATGAAACGGAACCGGGCACAGAGACAGAGACAGAAACAGGCACAGGGACAGAAACAGGCACAGGGACAGAAATGGGAACTAAGACCGAAACGGACACAGAGACAGAAATGGGAACTAAGCCCGAAACGGGCACAGAGACAGAAACGGCTACCGAGATAGGTACAGAACCATTTGTAACACGATTAACTCCAAGTGAACTTACTAGCACCCCTTCCAAATTAACTCCTTTGAAAAAACAAGTAGTTCAAAGTAATCCTAACAATGTTGGTGTATATAACCGGGTATTTGAGTTTTCGAATCCGCAACCTTTTCAATTAAAGGGTCCTTAATTTTTTTATTAAAATCTTTTACATCTTTAATAATTTCATCTGGATATTTCATATCTTCTAATATTTTAATAGCACCTTGGACTTTTGATATACCCCGTTTCATCTTGTAAGTATAAACTAATTTATTATCATCCTTTTCGATAACATTCATTTTGTAGTTTTGAATGTTTTCGTTTTTATTTAATTTCATACAAATCTTGTTGTAGTGTGTTGTTAAAATAAAATCAACATTGTTATACTTAGACAAATATTTCAAAAATGCGTACCCTGATTTAGTTGCTTCTTCGGGATTTGTTCCGGAATATAATTCATCAAATATACCGAAATGTCTACTCATCTTGGACGATTCATGAATAATATCAATAATATCTTTACATCTTCTTGACTCGGCTTGAAATAAACTGTCGCGTTGTGATGTATCAGGTATATTTAAATAAGAATGAATATGCGTATATGGGTTAATATTTGATCCTTCGTTAAAAAATCCTACACCAACTTGCTGTGCACATATTATGTTTATAGTGGTTGTTTTAAGTAATGTTGTTTTACCCGATGCGTTTGGGCCTGTAATAATCATTTTTTTTGTTAAGTCACACGTATTTTTAACGCATTTAGTTTTTTCGATTTGTAACGGATAGTATTGTTCATTAAAAACGCATTTATCGCTGTTATTTACCAAAATATTGTTTATGGTCTTCTTGGACAAATGTAATTGTAATCCTTGAATATTATCTAAGAACCCTTCGAAACCAAATGAATAGCGTATACTCTTCTCATATATCTTATTTGTATGTAAAACATAGTAGTTTTTTAACAACATACCTATTTTTCCTATATCAAACATTGTGAAATCGGGATTTGTGTGATCTTGTAAAAATCCGTATGCCTCTTTTAACACATTTGAGTGAATAGAAGCATCACTACAAAAGAGTTTGTAAGCATGCTTATTACTATGAACACTAACAAAATAGTCTATGTTATGTATTGTATGTCCAAGATAGTGTTTGTATATAATCAAATGGCTGCTTAATTTTTGCACATTTCTATAAAAACGTTTACAGGATACTACATTTTGATATATTTGATAAAAAAACATACCTGTTCCCATGACGATATATATTAGATTCGTAGGTGATATGTTTTGAATGTTACTTAATGTTTTCCCAATGAAATGATGTTTTGCGATATCACTTAAAACATTAATATAAGTACTCATTGTTATTGGTATACCCCTTAGTTTTAATATTAAAAATGGGAATAATAAGAATATAAAAGGTAGCATAAGACTAACAACGGGAGACATCATATTAACAATTGATAAAAGCTGTAAAAATATAGGTGAACGATTAAATGCCTCTAACATTGACCATTCTATAAATCCATATTTCTCTAAAAATTGCCCACGACTTATTTTTAATTCATCCCAATTGTCCAAGAATTCTTTATCGGTAATTTCATATTTATTAAAAAAAGAGGGCAAAGGTTTTGTTTCTTTTAAAACAGTTTGGGTATCTATTAGATATTGTTCGTTTGAAGTAAAATTATCTTTCCAATTATCAATTAAATTATGTCCAAGAATATTTGACGGATTAAATAATTTTTCATATACCGATAGTTCACCTTCATTTTTTACTAATTCTAAATCATCACATACCACATTTGATAAAGGATGTAGATCATCTTTGTCGACATATTCAATCGGAAGTTTAAATGGAGAATGTAATCGATTACTTTCAAATTGTACAGAATCATTGTTTGTAGATTCAACACCTAATGTTTTAGATAATGTATCATTAATGTCTTTTTCAGCCTTTTTTACAAAATCATTAATAAAGGACTCCATTTAAAAAATGTATCTATATTTAATTATATCTATAAACGCAATATATAATATAAAATAATATTATATATGCAAATTGGGTTATACTCATTTATAGCAGCGTTAATTACTGGATTTCACATTTTTCTTTAGAATTATTAGTAATGTCGGTTGGATCTTTTCTAATATAATACTCATATAAATTTGATAATTAACGCAGACCATTTTCAAAATCATTTGTAAGTTCTACTATAGTAGAATTGTAATGTTGTTCAATTCGTTTCATATTACTTATATCTTCGCGAGTTACAAAATTAATAGCAACACCTTTTCTACCCCATCTACCACTTCTACCAATGCGATGTAAATAATTATGTACACACTTTGGGATATCAAAATTAATAACAATACTTACTTGCTGTACATCAATACCGCGGGCTGTAACATTTGACGAAATTAATACACGATATTTACCTCGTTTAAACTCACTGAGAGCTTCTTGCCTTTCTGCGGAAGACATCGAACTATGTATACAACAACAAGCGCATCCATCTTTTAACATTGCTTCATGCAAATCAACTACGCGAGATACACTATTTACATATATAATTGACTGGTTTATAGAAAGCTTACCAAATAAATCTTTTAATGTATCATATTTTTGTTGATCATTTTCCAATGCTACATAAAATTGTTGAATACCTTCAAGATTTAATTTTTCAGCTTCGATAGTAATAGTCACTGGATTTTTCATAAATTTATTTGTAAGTTCTATGATTTCAGGAGGCAATGTAGCACTAAAAATGGCTATTTGTATATCCTTATTAAAAGATATAAACATTTGATGTATATTTTCTAGAAAACCACCCGATAACATTTCATCTGCTTCATCCAATACAAATAATTTTATATCAAATGTTTTAATATTTCTTCGTCTTATCATGTCACTTACACGACCAACTGAACCAATGATAATATGAGGTATATTGTTTCTCAATTCAATCGAATCTTCTGTTACGGAAGTACCGCCAATTAATGTCTTAATTTTTAACCCTTCCATATGGTTACCAAGTGATGTAACTACACTTGAAATCTGGTTTACTAATTCATGGGTTGGAGCCAATATTAATATTTGTGTTTTATTTTCTGTAATATCAACGCGCTGTAAACACGAAATAGAAAAGGTACCCGTTTTACCAGTTCCAGATGGAGCCTGTGCAATAACATCTCTATTTTCTAAAATGGGTAATATACCGGTTTTTTGAATTTGACTTGGTGATTCAAACCCAAACGAATAAATACCACGCAATACATCGTCTTTTAAATTGTATTCGTCCCATTTATTTATAACTTTTACTTCTTCAGTATTTTCAATAGAATTTTTTTCTTCCATTATTTAACATATACTCATACATACTATTTAAACTACTTTAATAATAAATAATATAAATAGATTACTATAGTATATACTACCGTAAAGATGACCACAATAAAGCAATATACTTATGAGAATATTAATATTATTAAAAATGATAATAATTTTATATTAGAAAAAGAGACAACAGATGTTATAATTGAACTCGAAAAACTATTAGGTTTAGAAAATATGATAGAAAAAATACCACTAAAACGTTCAGATAGAAGCTTTGATAGAAAGAAAAATAAACGAGGTTATAAAATGCCTCGTGGTTCTTCATTAAATGATATGAACAATGACGACTGGGAATCGATTCGAAACTTTAAACCAACAGAAAAAGCAGAATTATCTAATTTTGATAAAAATTTCAATGAAATTCGTGCAGATTTGAATAAGATTTCAAATTCTACATTTACTACAATTAAGAGTAGTTTAATAGAAAAAATTGTAAATTTTTTAAATGAAGAAGAAAAAAATGAAGAAAATCAACAAAAAATGGGAGAAATGATATTCAATATCTGCAGTAATAATAGATTTTTGTCTGGATTATATGCTGAATTATATGTAGATTTAGTTGGACATTTTGATATGTTTGGTGATATACTAGACAATTATATTGTTCGATTTAAAGAATCGCTCAATAATATTGAATATATTGATCCAGAAAATGATTATGATGCATTTTGTGAATATAATAGATTAAACGACGAGAGAAAATCACATTCTACATTTTTAATTAATTTGATGAAACATGATATGATTTCAAAAACATCTATTTTAGAATTAATTCTAAATCTTCAAAAGATCTCATTTGAGTTTATAGATCAAGATAATAAAGTACATGAAGTAGAAGAAATAACTGAGAATATATTTTTACTAGTTCAAAATTCAAAAGAGGTTTTAAACAATACCCCTGAATGGGATACGATAAAAAATAACATAACTTCTTTTGCGACATTAAAAGCAAAAGAACATATTAGTCTATCAAGTAGATGTGTTTTTAAATATATGGACATGAAACAATAAATCACACGTAGTTTTTGTTATATCATAACAATTACTTGTTATTATAAGTAATAGTTAGTCATCCCACAAAAATATGATTCAATTTCTATATTCCATTAATTTAAATTAGTATAGGCAGGCCTTTTGTATTGTGCCGAACCTCATCCCCCTTTCATTGTTTTTTTAACAATTTTTTTCATATTACTGTAACAACAATATATTACCACTAGTAAAACGGATAAAATATATAACCAGTAGGTTTTGATTTGGTCAACTACATAGTTGTTTGTTTTAGGACTATTAATCAAATCCATTATATATAGTAGTGTGAAAAAAATGCGTATATGTTATAAAATCTAATATAATAATAAAGTATATAGATGGTATATTCAAACATTAACAATACAGTATTTTATAAAGAAGATAATATTATTCACGAAGAAGATATAGGATACGAATCAACATTATTTGAATTAGAAATTTATAAAAAAAAATTACCGATTGTTTTTGGTAAAATAAAGTATACATTTATACAACGTAATATTGTATATGTACCCATATATTTAGTCGTTTATAATGATATTAAAAGTCAAATTGGTGTAATTGAATTTACTAAAAATAATGTTTTAGAAATGTTAGATGACGATAATGATATTATTATCGATAAAATAAACATACCATTATTGTTTGGCTTTTTAAATGAATCATTTATTGATCGTAATTCTACCGGAATGTCTAAAACATTACAACAACATAATATTGAAGATGAAAGTGATAGAGAAGATGACGACGATAGTTTAACCACATCTTCCTCTGAAAGTGATGATGATGAAGAATTCTCTGTAAAAGTGAAGCCCTCTGAAAAAACAGAACAAATAAAAGAAGTAGACGAGAAATTACAAAAAGGAATATTTACTCTAGATAATAAAATTAAATTACTTTCTGATTTAACCGAAGAGACAGAAGATATAGCAAAAAAAGAAAAAAAAAGTTTTGAAGGTGGACCAAGTGATAATTGGTTACAAACGTATTTTAAATCATCTTACTATAACATTCACGATGTTGAACGAAATGGCGATTGTTTTTTCGGAGTAGTACGAGATGCCTTTAAACAAGTTGGAAAGATAACCACTGTTTCAAAATTACGAGCGTTGTTAGCAAAAGAGGTAACGGATGATGTTTTTAATGAACATAGAGAATTATATATTGATCTTGCTGGAACTATAAATGAATATAATCGCAAATTAAGTGAAATAAAAGAAAAATTAGAGAAAGATTTAAATATACGTGCAAAAAAAGCTAGAAACAATAAATATGAGTTACGCAGTATATTAAACGAAATTACTGACTTGAAAGGTAAACATAAAGATCTTTTGAAAAATAAACAATTAACGCAATCAATAATTGATGAGGATGTTGGTGAGTTTAAATTAATTGATACTATTGAAAAATTTCGTGAATTTATTCAAACCAGTGGGTTTTGGGCAAATAGTTGGGCAATTTCAACCTTGGAAAATAAATTAAATGTTAAATTTATTATATTGTCGGAAAGAGGATATATTGAAAATGATTTACATAATGTATTAGTCTGTGGTGAAGCAAATAAAGAACATATCGAAAAGAAACGATTTACACCGGATTTTTATATTTTAACCACTTTCAGTGGTAATCATTATCAACTTATTGAATACAAAGAAAAACGTATTTTAAAATTTTTTGAATTACCGTATTATGTAAAAACGTTAATCTTAAATAAATGTTTAGAGAGGAATTCGGGTTCATTTTATTTGATAGACGATTTTAAAGATTTAAAAACACAAATTGGTATAGATGATGAACCTGAGGATTATGATGATGAAATACATAATAGTGAATTATATGATAACCAAATAGCATTTTATTTTTATAGAAACTCTAACAATACATCAAAACCAGGAAAGGGTACTAATGAAAAGATACCTAATGATAAACGTAGTCAGTATATAGAATTATCTAAAATACAAAACTGGAGACGTAAACTGGATGATACGTGGTCAGATACTCCATTTATTTTAAATAATAAAAAATGGCTTTCTGTGGAGCATTATTACCAATCTGCTAAATTTAAAAAACAAAATCCGGATTTTTCTAGTATGTTTTCTATCGATAATGTTAGTAGTGAAATAGCAAAAGATGTGGATTTAGCAATGTCTGCTGGAAGTAAAAATGGACGTGCGAATACAAAAGCAAAAAGTAAATTGAAAAGTAAAGAAACTCTATTAAGACCAAAAAATATCGATATTGATCCCGATTTTTATGGGGAACGTAGTGAAAAAGAAAGAGAGTCCGCTTTAATTTCTAAGTTTGAACAAAACGAAGATTTAAAATTATTGCTTTTAAGTACAAAAAATGCGAAATTAGTCCACTATATTCACGGTGCTCCCGGAGAAAAAGATGAATTATTAATGAAAGTTAGACATAAACTATCCACGATTGATACATATACGTCACGTTAATTATATTTATAATATATAAACTAATATATTATGAATAAATTGTTAGATAAATTACCAAAACCACCTTTGGTTAAATTATACCGTTCGAAATTATCAAAATTATATAATGAGTTAGAACATAGTTTAGAGTCTTGGACACGTCGTGATATTTTAATGAATTCTTCTAGGTTAGAATATAATAGAGATATTACGCTGTTAAATATACAAGAGTTTAGTTATATACCTAATGAAATTACAGATATACTTAAAAGTATTGGAACATATCATAAAAAATTTACTCTAGAAATTAATAATCGATATTATGAAATAATATTTATTTTACCCTGTTTGGAAACAGACATATCAATAAAACAAGCCAACCTATTTTTTAATAAATGTTTGAAAAAGATGTTTTTATGGTTAACAATTGTCCAAGAACATATACGAAAAGGTTGCAGCGATAGCCTAACAATACACATTATATTTACGAATCATAAGAAAAAATTAGGAGAGAAAAATATAATTTTGACTCCCACTAACGTTAATACAGCGTTCACAACTTCTTGTAAAAAAAATGCGAATATTTGTATTTATCGCAAAGAAGAATGGTTTAAGGTGTTTGTTCACGAAACTTTTCATTGTCTTGGACTCGACTTTTCAAATGTAGATAATACACTTAGTGAAACATTAATAACAGATGCATTTAAAGTATATAATAAAAAGGGGATTCGTGTTTATGAAGCGTATTGTGAACTTTGGGCAGAATTATTAAATACAACAATATATGCGTTTTTAAAAAGTAAAACTAAGGAAGATTTCTACACTCTTTTTGAAAAACAAATTAATTTAGAATTATCTTTTTCATTGTTTCAATCAACAAAAGTACTGAATTATCATAATTTAACATACGATTCTGTTTTAAACAGTGATTGTAAAACAGTACTGTTTAAAGAGGATACCCATATTTTATCATATTATATACTAAAAACTATTCTATTATTCCATTTAAGAGATTTTGAAAAATGGTGCGAAAAAAATAACGTTACAATGTTTCAGTTTAATTCAAATGAATCTAATATTAAATCATTTGTAGAATTAATTATTACATTGTCCAAGAAAAAATCAATAAAAGACATAATGCATAAATATAAAAAATACATAGAAACATTACGAATTCCATTGGATATAGCCGAGACAATGCGAATGACTATTACTGAATTTTAATAAAGGTATAAAATTGATTATTGATATTCTATTTTATACAACGGAAAAAAATAATATTACTATATGGGAATAAGATGTTTAAATCGTTATTTTACACAGTCCTGTAAAAAAACGTCTATAGAAAAAAAACCATTAACTTATTTAACAGGTAAATTTATTGTAATTGATGTTAGTATATATATATACAAATATATATCACAAAACGCTTTACACGAAAATTTGTACCAGATGCTTTCAATGTTTAAAAAATATGAAATCACTCCATTATTTATATTTGACGGAAAGCCACCACCTGAAAAAAAAGATACTTTACAAAAACGTCATCTTTTAAAAGTAGATGCTGAATCAAAATATAATAATCTTAATATCGAGTTAAGTAAAACAACTGACGATGATGCACGTGAAGCTATAATAAACGATATGGAACAACTGAGACGACAGTTTGTACGCGTAAAGGATTCCGACATTGAATCGGTAAAACAAATTATGGATGCGTTTGGAGTAGCATATTTGAATGCCGAAGGAGAAGCAGATAAAGTTTGTGCATCTATTCAATTAGACAACAAACACAATTGTTTTGCCTGTATGAGTGATGATATGGATATGTTTGTTTACGGATGTTCTCGCGTTATTAGACATTTTAGTTTAGCGAATGAAACGGTACTTGTATATAATACAGAAGACATTTTGAATGACTTGAAAATACCATTTACGATGTTTAAACAAATTGCTATACTATCGGGTACAGATTACAATACAAATGATAATATTTCATTATATGAAACACTAAAATGGTACAAAGAATTTTCAAGTGATGAATCTAATATAGGTACACATACAAACCAATTTATATTTTATGAATGGTTGCACAGAAATACAAAGTATATTAGAAATTTCGATCATTTAATTGAAATACATAAACTATTTGATGTAGATATGCATATTACAAAAGAGGATTATAAAACAAATAATGTATATAGTAATATAAAAATTAGGAAAATTATGGACCAGTACGGATTCATATTTGTTTAATTTATAACATTCGGAAAATGTTATAAACAGTATTTTTTTATTTCCTAATATTCATTCATAATTTAATATTATACCACTTAAGCGGTAGTAGCAGCAGCAGGGGTAGCAACCTCAGCCTTGATGAAATGAGGCTTCATGTAACGTTGAAGATTGAAGTAACTGAGCTCATCGTCCTTATTCAATTTAAGAAGAGTAGTAAGCTTAGCATCGGGGACAATGAAACGTCCATTATCAGGGCGCTGAAGATTGTTAGCACGGATATAAGCGTTAATTTCCTTGCTTACGTCAGTACGGGCCATTTCGGTTCCAACGGTCTTACCAAGGAACTTGGCTAGTTCATCACTGATACGGGTAGGCTTAACAAAACCGGAAGGTTGACGGTTACCGGCACGCTTGGCTCTTTTGGAAGAGGCCTTTTGGGCGGCCTTGAGTTCACGGGTGATGGTCTTCTCAAGGGTCTTGAAATCACCCTTCATAGATGAGAAGATGCTTGAAATTTGTTGAAGCTTAGCACTGAACTCATTCATTTTTTGTTGAATACCATTTGTCTCTTCGACAACCTCGTTGGCTACAGCGGCTGCAGGTGCAGGTGCAGCAACAACAGGTGCAGCAACCGAGGCAGGCGCGGCGTCTGTATTAGAGACAGCAGCCTTTTTGGTGGCGGTTTTCTTTGCAGGAGCGGGAGCTTTTTCGGAAGTAGTCTTAGCGGATCTTACCATTCTAAGTATACACTGTATATAGGTCTTTTTTTAAATGGTTTAACGCATTAAAATATATTTTCCTAAAATAATCCTTTCGATAACCGTATTATAAATTCGTTTAAAGGGTTATAATACAAAAATATTTAGGAAAATATTTCGAAAATTTGAAAAATAGTGACTTTATTTATATTATAAATTTAATTAATATATATATATATCAAAATGTATTAATTAAATTAATGATTCATATAACCACGGCAATGACCGTCTTGCATCATGACTAACTATCGTTAAAACCGATAGTACGTGTAGTGCCCCTAATGTTTTAAATTCATTATCAATTCCAGTGTATATCATATCTTCCATTACGGATAGACATAGGCTTTGTACTTGTTCAAATGTAAGTTCATTTAAACTTTGTATATCTGTTAAAATTAAAAATGGATCCCATAATGGACATATTTTAAATTTAATTATAGATGGTATCTGGGCTCTATAAATCCATATATCTCTTAAAATTCTGAAGTATCGTATAAAACTACGTCTATCCAAATTAGAAAACCATTCGTGGTTAGAATAATTTCCCAATGTATCTATTTCTACAAATAATAAACGAACTCTTTCTGATATAGTTTTTGAGCGTGTTGTTCTTATAAAATTTAACATTGTTTCACAGTTATAATTATATTCTGTTAATATCATTTCTTGGATACGTGTTGTGTAATTATTATTATTATTATTATTATTATTACGAGATCGTCTAATAGGTTTTACATTTTGCTTAACAATTTCTCTTTTTTTTTCTACATATTCAGTCTGCACTATTTTATTTATTCGTGATAATTTATTTATTTCTACCAATAAATGATTAATATTTTCTCTATTAAATGGGTTTAAAATAGGTTTGTGTTTTCTTTTTTGTATTAACATTTCAAGTGAAGATAACTGAAAGCCATAGATTTTATCATTATTATCCTTATAACTATAAAAATCATATATAGATAGTTCTTTTAATGGTTCTAGTGTACTAAAATCAACATTATTAATACAAATATCCATATTTTTAAATCCAGGTCCTAGAAGTGAAAGTAATCGTTTAACAAAATACTTTCGCACAATTTTTTGAATATTTATAACTAACAGTTCTTGGTCAAAGTATGTTTTCAATCTTGCTTGTAGTGTTTTTTTATTTCCAACTAAAGCGAAATCGTGTATGTTTTTTATGGCCATTTTAGCATTTTTTATAGTATTTGTTGAAGTATTTGGTATAATCATAGAATTTTTATAAAACTTTAATGTTTTTTTTAAATCTGGTAATTTCATTTTATTTATAATACTAGGATTCGCAAAATATTCCATCGGTGTTATAAATTCATCTTTTTTCTCTACTTTTTTATTATTTTCTATTATTTCTATTTTACCCGTTTCATTATTAGAAATAATATTTACATCAACTAGTTCATTGGCTAACATTATATTATTATTGTATACTCTATTTATATATATTTTTAATAAATATTCTTGGACAAAAAAATGGTGCTAAATGTTTCCATTTTCACTGCATTATGTTGTTAAATACATTTGCATAAAATTGATTTAGAGAGAGCTCATCATAGTATAGCATATTAGTTAAGTTTTAGTAAAAATGTCTAAGCCAATTGTTCTTTCAACCAACGAGTGGGATACTTCCGCAATCAAGTTTATGCCTCCTAAAATTAATGAGCGAGGCGGTATGTCCGTGAATGTTATCAGTACACAAACGAATCGTTCTTTGCATATTTCCGCACCTATGATGATGACCTGGGGTATTTCCGATTATGATGACGGTAGTGGCGGTGACGGTCGCTTCAGTATGACTTTGAATTTTCCAACCGATGACTATCGTAAGCCTAGTACCGATCTATTCCTAGAAAAGGTAGCTGCATTTGAAAATGAGATTATTGACCAGGCCGTTAAGAATTCTGAGTTGTGGTTCGGCGAGGATATGAGCCGCGAAGTATGTAAGCACAGCTTCTTCCCATTCTTGAAGTACCCTTATTTCAAGGGTACAAAGAAGGTTGACCCTTCCAAGTCGCCTAGTATTCGCGCTAAGGTACCTTGCTACAGTGGTAAGTGGGCAATCGAGCTGTATGATACCAAGGAGAATATGATTTATCCTTGTGATAATGAACGCGTAACTCCTCCTGATTTTGTTCCTAAGCTAAGTCAAGTTGCCTGTGTACTCCAATGTGGTGGCCTTTGGAAGGGTGGTAAGGGTTGGGGTGTAACCTGGAAGGTTATCCAATGTGTTGTTAAGCCTCGTGAAGTAGTTAGTGTTTACGGTCAATGTCGTGTTATGCTATCTGACGAGGAGCGTGGCGCTATCGCAACTCAACAGATTAAGGATGATGATGGTGATGTTAGTGAATCTGTTTTCACTAAGACCGAAACTGCTTCACACGATGTTACTGCCGAGGACAGTGATGAGGAGGATGAGATGCCTGAGATTGTAGCCGCACCTACTGAAGTAGTAGAGGAGCAGCAGGAGGAGATTGCACCAGTAAAGAAGAAGGTGGTTAAGAAGAAGGTGGCTGCTCCAGTTGAAGAGACAGCAGATGAGCCTGCTCCATTGGTCAAGAAGAAGGTTGTTAAAAAGAAGAAGGTTGTTGAAGCCGAAGCATAAATTATAAAAAATAAAAATTAGAATATTTAAAATAAAAAACACGTGTTTTTTTTAATTTCACTATATGATTGTGAAATTAAAATGGTTAATCAATTAGATTTTTCAACTGCTTGGGTATTTTATTATGTTTTTTATAAAGTGCTAATATGTCTGTATTTTGAGTTGCAATTAATTCACTAACAATATTATTATCTACAATTATTTTTGGATGTTTCAATAAATATTCTATGGTATCTTTGAAATATTGACTATGATATCGATTATAAGATAATACAGATAAAATAGGTACTCCCAGTTGGTTTTTCACATTTACATCAAAGTTCTTATTATAAACAATCTCGTTAATTTTTTCAATCGAATGGTTTCTTCTTTTGTCGTCCGCGCCAGCAATAAAAGTATATCGAAACACTTCATGGCTATCAAATGGTAATATTTTTTTGCATGTGTCTTTAATATTACTACGGCAAATCGGGCACGGAAGGACAGTTAACAAATGTGCCTGACTTTTACACCACCCAATTAAACATTTTTTATGGAAATTATGTTTGCATTTTGTTTTTACATTTCCTGAAATAATTCTGTCTAAACATATAGCACACGTATTATCTAATACACTTTCACATTTACCTGTTTTTTTGTTTTTTCTTGTCCCATTTTTACAACGCGATCTTTTTGTACGCATTTAAATTATAATATTATTACATAATAATTTAAAATTTTGAATTATTATATCTTTCATTGTGTTTTAATTGTTCTTCTGAAAGTTTATATAAATTTTTACTTAAAACTCTGTTTTCTAAAGCGTGCTGTTTCTTAATACGTTCTATTGTATTTTCATATCGTAAATGTTCAGGGCGTTCTAGTTGTTCTTTTTTATACTCTTTTATTTCTCTATAGTGTTGTTCTATGGTATCTTTTTTATATTCTTCTTGAATATTTGTTAGATCAAGATCCATGATGCCTTTATATCCAGGTATTATTTCGCGTTTTTTCATAGTATTTCTATAGTTATATTTATATTACCTTTTTTTGATATGTCGTATATGTTTTTATTATTAATTTGCGGAATACCTATACTGGGTATAGTAATTATTTGCCGATCAATCAATTTTAAACTATCTCTCTGGATTTTTAATGTTTTTTTTCCTATTGCTATCTCTATTTGAGATAATTCCCATAATTCTTGCAGATTATATGTTTTATAGATGTGTATATTGTTATTCTCATCTATTTCCATATTTTTTTCTATTTTTGGACAACACAGAACAGTTATTTCACCTTTATCGCCATCATCATAAATTAATTCGTGATGCCACAATGGTATCAAATATTCTTGGTCATTTTCTACTAATTTATATACGTTTTCGTCTAATAGATCGGATATGTTTGGAAAAATTCTAATTATTCTGTCGTTTGATTTTTTCTCCTTATATGTTTGTACCATTTTTTCAAAAAATGACTCTGGTATATGTAAAATATCCTTTTGTGCATGTAAAATGCTGTAGATTTTCTTATATGTATCATTTGTTAAATTTTTTAATATATCAATGGCTTTATCTTCACATTTTTCGCCAATTTTTTCTATAATAGATAATATTATGTTTGTCTGAAAATCTCTCATAGGATCTATTTCGAAAAATGGCTTTAAAAAGGAATAAAGTGTAGTGTTAAAGCTATCCTCATTCGCACTGGTCGCATCAAAATCTTTATTTTTATCAAAACCATGGTAAACCACTAACCTTTCATAAGCTATATTTATTTCTTGAAATTGTTCTGTTGTATCAGTATCCGGATTTTTATCAGGGTGATATTTTAATGCTTGTTTATAATAAGCATTTCGTAATTTTTTTTTTGTTATATTTTCTTTGTTTAAATTAAGTATATCATAACAATTAGGAATATTCATCTATTGTTAATTTATTTACTATATTAAGTAATATATTCTCTAAATGGTAAATCGGGCGATAATTATTATTATATTGTTTTATTTGCGTGTATATTAAATTTAATATTTCGTCCAAGTTTTTATTTATTAATTTATTTTCTTGGACATAATACGATATTATAGTCCATAAAATTTCAACAAAATCTAAATTGTATACTAAAATATCGTATAATATTTCTCGAAATTCTGATAAGTTTATTTTATTTGGTTTGTTCATTTTCGATATGATTAAATCACTAATTATATCAAACGATTCTTTTGGTATTTCATTTGTATTTTTAATTTTGTTTAAAAATTTAGTCTCTTTTAAGTTTAATAGATATTTACTATCGATATCACCAGATAAATTTAAATAGTTATAATATATATCTTTTGAGGGGCGTTTTACATTAATTATTTTTACATAATTTAAAATATTATTTGTTATAAAACTTACTTGCTCGGTTACTAATATATATTTTATTTGAAATGGTTGCGTTTTATTATTATATTGTTGCATATAACTATAAAAAATTGGAAGCAATTCCGGGTGAATTGTATGAAAATTTTTACATAAAATAATTCCAAACTTAGCTGAACTCATAGATATTATGTCTACGATTTGTAAAAATAATTCGTGCCATATCAGTTTAGCATTACAACCTAATAATGATATATCTATTTCATAATGAATATCACTTAATCTATATGCGAAATTATATTTCTCTGAATTTAACATCATTTTTTTCTCATATTTTAATTCTGAGGGACTATATCTTTTTATAATTTTCAAGGCTTGTGTATATTTCCCACTACCAGATGGTCCATATAAAATAAAATTACCTATTTCCTCTTTATTTTTTACAATTTTATTATGAAAACTATCTGTTAATTCTGGATGAAAATCCACATTCTTATGCTCGTTTAAATAATCATCAAATGAAGTTTCGTGGAATTTCATAAAATATATGTTGTATTAGTAACATATCTTTTATATAATTTCATTACGAATCTATTATTCGGTTGTTGAAAATTGAAGTTTTGATAATTTCTTAGAGTTGTATAGATTTATTAATGGAAATAGTATACTTGAAAAAAATGCGATAAGTAATGTGGTTTTGTAAGAACCAGAAAAATTAACAGAACTCAACCCTGTATTAAAATCATTACAGTAACTGTAAATTAAAAACAGAACGGTTATCGTAGCAATTATAGTCATCCATTTATACATATTTAGTCTATATCTATCGTTTCTTGTTAGTTTTACCATGTTATATTTCTTTTGTAAAAAGTCAGTTGTTATAGTGGTAAAAACAGAAGAAATAAGCTGTACTATCAATGATGGTAAAATAACCCAAAATAAAGGAATATTTATATAATCAGACTGCGTATATTTTGTTTCAGGTATATCTATTCTTAAAGATTTTATATGTTTTGCGCTATCGTTTAATAATTGAAATAAAAATATTACAGTAAATATAGATTGAACACCAGTCAGAAATTTAAACCCGACTGCCTCTGTAACACTGTTATAGATTGCGAAAAATATAGCGCAAAATAAGACAAATATATAAAAATATTTTATAAATGATGTATTATACATTTCTATATCTTATATTATTATTTTCCTTCTAGATGTGTCGCTGTAATCCATTCTGTTAATGTATTAATATTACACGTTTTATACTCGTGTGGACACTTCTTTAATGGGAAAAATTTGGGCTTTTTCATTGTTTCGGATTTAAAAAATATATAAGGACCATATTTACCATTTCGTATACTTAATTCTGAATTAATTTCACGCAATACAGTACTTGTATTTTTTTCTTTTTCTTCTAACATTTTTACTGCTGTTTCATAATCCATATCAGTAATTGGGCGTTTCCATTCTTTAACGCTTACGCGATTTGTACCATATTCAAAATAATTACCAAATTTTCCGGTTTTTATGTTTAAACTGAATCCTTTGTATTTTCCTAAACAATCTTCTTCTGTTTTGATCAATTCTTCTAAACTATATTCGTCGTTTTTTAATCTTTCCATATCTATTTTATCTATCTTTGTTTTAAAATATTTAGTTTCTTCTCCTACTGTCTGTTTTATAGATGGACCATACTGTGTAAATAGCAATTCGTTATTTTCATCTATGATATATCTATCCTTTTTCAATTTTGATAACCCCTTTGATAATTCTTTAATTGTTTCTAAATTTTGTTCGCAAATTTCATACCACTTATCGTGTCCAAGACCAGACGCTATTTTATCTAAATCATTCTCCATATTTTCAGTATATCCATACGAAAAAAGCTCTTCAAAATGTTTTACTAAAAATTCTATGCATAGAATACCCAGGTCTTGTACCTGTAACTTTGATTTTTCATTACCAAACTCCTTCTCTATACTTATCTTGTCCAAGATATCAGGAGTAAGAACAAATTCATTACATTTCATCTTTTCTCCAACAATATCAGTACATTTTACATATCCTCTATCTTGAATTGTCTCGATTAATGTTGCGAATGTAGATGGACGCCCAATCCCTAGATCTTCTAGCCTTTTTATAAGGCTCGCCTCTGTGTAATATGAGGTTTTGTTTCTAACAACTACATTACTTTTAATCTTTGTCCAAGATACAGGATTTGATTGAAGTGATTTTAAATAGAGCTTTAATCCATTTATCTCATCAATGGATGTTTCACGTGTATTGACTATCTTCCAACCCATAAATACCGGCATTTCTACCAAATGATGATACTCTATCTTCTTGGACTTTTTATTGACTACTATGTCTGGAGCACTTATTAATATATCTGTATTCAAATATTTAGCATTCGCCATGCAACTTTCAACCGTATTTCTCCATATTAATTTGTATAAAGTCATTTCTTTACTGTTTTTCGATACAATTGTTGTTCTCGTTATATCCGTCACACGTATTGCTTCGTGGGGATTTTCTTTACTATTGTTAATTATATTATTAAACTGTCCAAGATAACTTTCACCAAAGGCTTCTGAAATATACTGCTTCGCAGTTTCTAAAAATGGAGGCGCATATTTTGTACTGTCCGTTCTCATATACGTAATATGACCGTTTTGATATAAACTCTGACACAATTGCATCGTTAATTTTGGACTAGAACTAATAGTACTACTTGCTACCTGCAAGAGTCTCGATGTATTAAAGGGTTTTGGAGCAGATTTTACCGAATTTTTATCCTTCTCAACTGTTAACATATGGCCAAATGTTTTGCTTTCTAATAAAAATTTACTCAAACACGTCTCCTTTGTAAAGTTATGTCCAAGAACAAATTCTAAGTTTTTATCTGTAAAATAACCTACTGTTTTATAACTTTTTTCTAACCCCTTTTCTCTACGTTCCATTTCGTTTTCATATACCAACCGCAATGCAGGCGTTTGACATCTACCCGCAGAAAGAGCATTACTTTTACTACTGAAAATATGCTTCCATAAATGTGGCGATACCTTAAATCCTACCAAAATGTCCAAGATTTGTCTAGCATGTTGTGCCTTTACAAGATCTATGTTTACAATTGTAGGGATTTTTATAGCATCCTTAATTGCCTTTTGAGTAATCTCGTGAAATAATATACGTTTTGTCCTTTCAATTGGGAGATTAAATATTTCACAAATATGCCACGCGATACCTTCACCCTCCCTATCATCATCAGTCGCCAAAATAATATTTTCCTTTTTAAATTGGGTTATGATTTCACGCATAGTTTTAATATGTTGTGCCTTTTCTTTTATAATCGTAAATGTAGGCGTAAAATTATTCTTTATATCTATATTTTTTAAACCATCTAGTTGTCGAATATGCCCTTTACTCGCTATACATTTATAATCTTGTCCAAGATAAGATTCTATTTTACCACATTTTGATGGTGATTCTACGATAATTAGATATATCGCATTACCAATGTTTGTGGATGTACTCGATGAATATGTTGATTTTTTCTTGTAAAATTTTGGTCCCATTACTTAATATTATTAAGAATCATTTATTTTGTTTTATAAATATACTTTGATATATCCTTAACATAAAATTTATTGCTATCATGTTTTATAATAGTTATCAGTAAATAATTATTATATAAAATAAATGGGAATTACATCGTCTAACCATATAATAAATGAAAATAAAGACTGTTTAATATGTTGGGAACAACTAGAGAATATTGATTGTGTATATTGTATTCAATGCAATATTCAACTACACGCTTATTGTGAAGAAACATATAGAGGCGGAAAAGGATATTGTAAATGCCCTCATTGTCAAGGTATAGGAACCCTAGCTATATAAAGATATTAGGTTTCATTAAAGGGTAATATCGCATAATTATCACGTTTTATCATTGTTCTATCATATTCGTCCTTTGAATATGTTAAATGGACTGTATTTTTATCTTCATTCCAACGTATTTTTCTTGGACTACTTGTAAAATTACCTATAATCGCATTTGAAAAAATAGAAAATATATAGATTATAATATTGTATATCGCATAGAAAGGATAGAGAATGTTCATTTAAAATATGGTTAGATAATAAAAAATGAAATAAGTATTATATATATTATTTTATATACATAATAAAAATATAAATCACTTATTTTTTAACTCAACAATTTGTTCTTCTAATAAAGCAATCTTATTGTTTAATAGCTCAAACGTTTTTGATGTTTCTGTTATAAAATCGTAGATTGTTTGGTCATATTTTTCTATATCATGACTTACAACAAGATTTTGTTTATATTTACCCCATCTATTTCGTGTCTTTGTTATATTAAAATCATCTGTATTTTCTCCATTCGCAACCTTTGCAGTGTATGCCCGTTCTTCGTCCATATTTTCGTTTGTTTTACGAATCCATTCGTTCGTTTTTTTTAGATTATTCATTCTTATTTATAAACTATTTTTATATAAAACAATTTACAAAAAATATACTTTGGAAACAAACTATAAAAATATTATCTTACAAAAAACTTAAACATAAAATGTTTGATTTTATCACAATGAATTCTATTAAAAAGAATTACGCTTTTGTGTTAAAATCTATTAAAAAGAACAAGACTTTAAAACCTGTCGTTGAAAATTTAAAAGGGAAAACCTACATTGTTTCCGGTGCGTCTAGAGGAATTGGATTTAATATTGCTAAGAAATTGGCCTTACAAGGTGCGAATGTTACCATTGTTGGGAAAACCGTAGAAAAACATCCAAAATTAGAAGGCACTGTTTTTTCCGCAGCAGAAGAAATTTGTAATCTTGTTAAAAAACCTTCGTGTATTGGAATTCCTTGCGATATACGTGTTTCGAATCAAATGGATCGTGTTATTAATGAAACATTGGATGTCTATGGCTCAATCGACGGTGTTGTCTTAAATGCCAGTGCATTGTGTCTTAATAATACATTGAAACAAACAGAAAAAGAAATACACTTGATGTCTGGAGTAAATATCAATGGAACATACTTGTTTGGACAAAAATGTCTGCAACATATGCACAAAAATTCTAAAGGACATATCATTATTATTGCTCCCCCAGTCGATATGCTTTATAACGATCAATGGTGGGTAAATCATTTTTATTATAGTATGTCTAAATTTAATATGACTCTTATGGCTAAATATTGGAATAAAGAGTTTAAAAATATAGGTATAAATACACTGTGGCCTAGAACAACTATTAATACAGCCCCTGTACGAAATCTACTAGGCGGAGACGCGATGGTGAATATTTCAAGAACACCTGATATTATGGGTGACGCCGCAAATCATATCTTTAAAAGTGATCCTGCAATTTGTAATGGTAACAATTTCATTGACGACGAAGTAATAGCATCTGTGAATGGAGACATTGAACAGTATCGTGTAAATAAAGATATAAAAGAAAAGGATTTGATGCCCGATTTCTTTTGTTAAACGGTGATTAATCCATTATTGTATTTGTAAATAATAAATACATAGCTGCTGTTCCGGAATTATGTGTACTACCATATCCAATTCCTGTATATGGATTAAAATATTCAAAAAAATCGTTCCTCTCTATTAATAGTTTTGTGTGTACCTTTAATTTATCAGATAAATAAGTCAAACCTTGTTGCTTAAAACCTAATGTTAATAAAAAATTGATAATGCACCATATAGGTCCTTTCCACCTATTTTTGGAATGAAAATCTATATGATTTGGGTCCCACGTCGGAAATCCATATTTTGAATAATATAGAATTCTTTTACTGTGTGAATACATAAAATCTCGTTGTTCTTTATTTCCTATATCTGCATATGCATATAACATTGAACCACACGAAATACCATTGAATAACCTATCCGTTTTAATATTTAATGTTGAATATGCATCCTTTTTCATATTCCATAAATAATTACTTCCAAATGAATACAACTCTATCCATTCTTCTAATGCAGAATAAACTTCTGTCTTTTCTAGGTAAGTTGCTATTTTATAAAGGTCTTTGCACGAGCGAATAAATATAAATTGTACTGAAGGATCACAAATATTAAACAATCCTTCATTATAAATTTTCTCATTATCCCATTCCAAATGACGCATCTTTTCCAAAATTAATAAATGACGAACATTATCAATTTGTGTGTTGTAATTTTTAAAAGGCACCTTTCGAATAATATCTGTTTTTTCTAAGTGTATATTATTTAACGCATCTCCCCAATCAGGAGAATTTTCCCTTGCTGTTTCCCAAGGATGAAATGATGATATTAATCCCTTTTTGTTTGGGTCACGATTTTTTACAAACCATTTTTGATAACGAAAAAATGCATCAAATAATCTGTTTATAGTATCTTTATCTCTTAATCCCATAGTAATCATTAACCATAATACACTCGAAAAAACGGGCGGATGAGGCAAATAAGATGTCTTTGCTTTTTTATCTGTTTCCCATAATTCGGGCGATGGATATGTCTCATTGTTTCCTTCGCGATATATTACTTGCGGTATTAATCCATTTTCCCATTGACCTTGTAATAAAGTATCTAATTCTGAAATTCCACGATCTTTGTTATACGTAAATATACCCAATGCAGAAAATGCAGAATCCCAATTCCATTGTATCGATTTAACATCTTTATATGGGGTTGTAAAATTACCACAACTATTACTTTTAAGAATAGTAACTGCTTTACATTTATGATTCATTGTTTAATATAATTGGACTTATATTAAACAATTTACAAAAAATTTAATATACACACTTTGCTAATGAAAATATATCTACTTTCTTAATTAACTAAATTGGTTAAATAAAACAAACAATGTTGAAAGTAAAATAATAGCATTTATAAAGGTCATAATATTTGGTATTATTAACCATTTATCAATTATAGGAATTATTGATTTATCATCATCTGATATAGTTTTAATATCTTCTATTAAATATTGCCCAATGATTGTTGATAGTATTGTTAATATCAAAGACGACAATATCAACCCTATATTTATAAAAAAGGTTCTTCCTCTATGAAATCTCGAGTAAACAAGTGATGCAAATGCTAATGAAGTATATAACCCTATATTACGAATAGATGTATGATAGTATGCTAATACCCGTAAAGATTTGTCTAAATTTTCCATATATTAAATAATCACATTTTTTTCTGTGTTTTATAAATTAAATATATAATATATACATTAAAATGTTAAATATAACATCGTGTACTGTAACAAATGATCCTAATAATTTGTTATATTATTCTATTTTAAGTATAGTTAATATTGTTGATCAGATATTAATATATGATGACGCAAATTATTATTTTGATTATTCAATATTTGATAAATATGAAAACGTAAAAATATTTAATGATAAATCATTAGAAAACTTGGGTCAAAAAAAACAATTGTTAGTTGATAATTCTAAAAATGATATTGTTATGAGGTGGGATGATGATTTTATATTATACAGTGAAGATGTATTAAATGATTGTTATAATAAACTTTTAAATACAAAAATACATGGTGTTATTACACAAAATTTTAATATAGTATTTACAACAGATTATTTATATAAATTACATCCATATTGTACAGAATTGTATATATATATAAAAAGTATTATTAAATTTCAAAAGGCTAACGGTTATCCCGATTATCCATGTTATACTATAAAAAATCCAAAAATATATAATTATAATAAATGCTTATTTTTACATTTTAGTAATTTTAAATCTTGTGAGAAATTAGCTTGTCGTCCTTATATGTGTGGATTTGAAGCACAGAATTCTTATAAAAATCTATTTGAATGGGTACAATCAGAAAAAAATCGTATATATACGTTTGAAAATGTTATAGCTTTAAAAAAAACTATTTTAATGCAAACGGAAAAAAAAATGTATTCATTAGATAAGTATATTAAAACAGATGATATTAATTTAAATAACATTACTCCCGAATTACGTCATTATATATCTAAAAAATATAATATAGAAATAATTGGAAATAAAATAAAATTTAGAACACAATTAACTGATATGTATACAAATTTATTTTATTGGGGTGGTAATTATAAAAAAGGAAATTTTGGAGATTTATTGTCCTGGGTTATCTTTGAAAAATTAACGGGAATCAAGCCGGTTTTTTATGATTGTTGTAAACAAAATAACGATATTCATTATATGTCTATAGGTTCTATTATTAATTATTCTAATGATAAATCTATAATATGGGGAACGGGTACAATTACAAAAAAAATAAATAAAATAAATTTTCATAAAGTTTTTTGTGTTCGAGGACCTAAAACACGGGAAGCTCTTTTGAAACATTATAATGATATTCCAGAAAAATATGGTGATCCAGCTCTATTAATGCCTTTATTGTATAAATCCAAAAAAATTAAAAAATATAATATTGGTATAATACCACATACAGTTGATTATAATGAATTAAAACAAAAATTTAATGGTACTAATATACATGTTATTAATCTATATATATATATAAATAATGATGAAGATAGTATAAAAAAGGTAATAGACGATATTAATAAATGTAAATTTATTTTTTCATCTTCTTTACACGGTATTATACTTTCGAATGCTTATGATATTCCTGTAATTAAATTTAGACATAATAAATTAGCTGGTGATGATATTAAGTTTATAGATTATTTTGAAAGTGTTTATTCTAATAAATATTATTGTAATACAAATTTTGATATAGATTATTGTATAAACAATTTTAAAGTTGTTAGAACTTACTATACTAAACCCACTTTAATAAAAGAAAGACAGAAGGATTTAATAGAGACATGTCCATTTTTTGATAAAACTTTAATGCACTTGTTATTGAATAATTAATTACAATAATTGATATACAGTATTACAAATAGATACAAAACAATATAAAAATTAAAGATGGACGTAATAGTAAATAAATTATATTTGCCGTGTGATATAAAGGGAGTGATAAATAGTTATTGTAGTGTAATAAATTTGGGTATACCGGTGAAGATTTAAAAGCGATAGAAAAAATAAAAGAAAATAGAAGAAATAAGTTTATGAAGTTAAGACAAAATTTAGAGCTAGCGGAGTGGTATAGAATGGGTGTAAGTGTACATTGATTGCATCCTGGACGATATGGGGGCGGTGTTTACGGTGATAAACGTCCTAGTAAAGTTTATGGAGGCGGAACACTTGCTGAGTCACAGTATTTTCGATTTTACAATGGATTAACTACTTATTGTAAAAGGATAGGTAACCCAGAAAACGATTATATAGAGAAACTAATAGAAAAAGGAGAACATCGTAGATCCAATATAGAAATTGTTTAAATAAAAATATATATAAACATATCTATTTATTACTATAAGACAATGCACACATTTATTAGTAACAGACGCGATTATAATGATTGGTACACAGTACCTCGAATAGATACAAAATTAGACCCTTTGAAATTAAAACTATTTTCAAATGATCAATTTAAAATGAATAATAATGTTTTACATCTTTTATCTTCACCTGTTCGTGATAATGAATTTCATACAGGTGTGTTAATTTTACAAGGAAATAAAACCTACGGGAAAGCAAAAAATGATAGAATGTTTTATAAATGTATTCCTAATGATAAAACTTTGCCTATTTTTTTAATACCTTATGATTTACGGATTGGATTTGTTAAAGACTATGCAAATAAGTATGTTCTTTTTTGCTTTCAAAATTGGGACGGAAAACATCCAGTTGGTATGTTGAGTGAAACATTTGGTAATGTAGATAATTATTCTTCTTTTTGTAGCTATCAACTATGGTGTAATCGTTTGGTCTATTCTATTGCGAAATTCAAACGTAATGTAAAGATTTATCACAACAATAATAGCGAAGAAAGTCTTATCCAAAACATTTTACAAAATAATAAATATAACATTGAAGATAAACGCGAAGAAAATGTATTCACAATTGATCCGGAAGGCAGTAAAGATCTGGATGATGGTATAAGTATTACTGTTTTACCAGATGGAGATTTCAAAATATCGATTTACATCGCCAATGTTTACATAATGTTAGATCAATTAGAATTATGGGATAAATTAACGGATAGAGTTTCTACTATATATTTACCGGAAGATAGACGTACATTATTGCCTGATCTTTTATCTGATGACTTTTGTAGTCTTTTAGAAAACAAAGACAGAATTTCATTTTGTATGGAATTTGTTTATAGTAAACAAAATAATACCATTTTAAATGATACTATCAAATTTTTTAATGCTATTATTAATGTAAAGACGAATTATTCATATCAACAACCAGAGTTATTAAAGAATACGGATTACCAAAATTTGTATACAGTTACAAAAAACATAAATAATGATATTATTGATAGTCATGATGTTGTAGCACATTGGATGATTTATATGAATACTACAGCAGCAGAAATATTATACAAACATAAAACAGGTATATTTAGAGTAGTTTCTAAAAAAGAAGATATAGTTTCTAACAATGATGACCAAATGCGTCATAAGATCAGTTTATGGAATAATGTTTCAGGTAGTTATGAAAAATATGTCGAAGATTTAAATACAAAGCACGATGTATTAAATGTAAGTTCGTATTTACACGTAACAAGTCCTATAAGAAGAGCAGTAGATATTGTAAACCAAATATATTTTTTTAAATATATGTTTAAAGTAGAATTGTGTGAAGATTGTGATAAATTTGTTTCCCGGTTTGAAATGAGAATTCCACAATTAAATCACGACGTAAAAGCCATTAGAAAAGTACAGTCAGAATGTGATTTATTATATGCTTGTAAAAATGATGAAACTGTTCTTGAAACACATTATGAAGGATATGTGTTTAACAAAAAATACGAAAATAATCAATTTACATACAGTGTGTTTTTAAAGAAATTGAATAAAATATCGCTTTTTAGATCGAATGATGAAATAGAAGAGCACGAAATACGTATGTTTAAATTGTATCTTTTTGATAGAGAAAATAGTGGTCATCGTAAGATACGTTTGGCGTTAATTTAACTGCATAACTTCTTATTTTAATTATTTTATTTGTAAATAATTAAATGCACAGTAATAGTAATGTATATACCTATAGTTAATAGGTTTACCTGCAGCAAATTGCAGTTAACCCATATAAAAAAACTTATAAATAATCGTAATATGCTTGCAATTATGGACTATACCAATGAAAATTATCAAGATCATAAATCAAATTTCAATGAAATATCAACACTAACTCATACGTTTAAAAATGAAACAATTGCGGTTAAATTAAGTTCATTGAATGTCGATAATAAGTGTGATGTTGAAAATTATTTGGATCAAATTATGAATATCTCTGTGAAAAATAATAATACTGTTTTGATAGATGCTGAAGATTATAAAATACAAGATAAAATAAATACTATCACAGACAACTTTATGGAACAATATAATCGTGATAAATTACGTATCTATAAAACATATCAACTCTACCGTAATGACTACTTGGACATTATGAAACACGATATTTTAAAACCACGTGATTATAAAATTGGATTTAAAATTGTGAGAGGTGCTTATTATAATCAAGATAAGAAATACAATATTTTGTTTGATACAATTCATCAGACACACGATAATTATAACGCAGGTATATCATTATTTTCTTCACATTTTAAACCTGGAGATAAACTTTTATGTGCTACACATAACACAGATAGCATTGATTTAGCCGTTCAATATATTAAAGATAAAAAATTGGATAATGTGATAGAATTCGCACAACTTATGGGAATGAGTGATAAACAATCGCAAAAATTAGCAGAAGAAAAATACACAGTATATAAATATGTACCCTATGGTGATTTTAAAGACACGCTTCCTTATCTTATTCGACGATTGTATGAGAATTATCCAATGGTTATGAATATATTTAAGTAGTTTCGTAAAACACCATATTTTCCTCCAACATAGACATATTATTATAAACTATATTTTAT
>ERZ807291.1239-NODE-1239-length-42164-cov-9.161248_pt1 | contig 42164 bp, 44 predicted proteins | sample MGYA00521257_ERZ807291 | MGnify/ENA primary metagenome ERZ807291 (study PRJEB31413, sample SAMN03169783) | marine metagenome | biome: Marine; feature: Water; material: Subsurface seawater | place: North Sea | collected 2011-04-28 | depth 1 m m ...
CTAACGCGTCATTTACACTTGCCATTATTTTCTGCTTTCCAAGTAAATCTAACATTTGATTTGTAAAATCTACGCCTCTAAGGTAAAAAGGAACAACTGTGACTAAATCTGTAACTGCTACTTTCTCTGTAAAATCTCCATTACTATTATATTTATTTACTTGCTGTTGATCTATATAATATTTGCAACCATCTTTCAATTCTATTTTTATACTAAAAACTGGTTTTCTAATATCTTTTTTTACCCAATTAAAATACATTGAAACAAAAATATTACTTTTTGTTTTTAATGTTGCCTCAACGACATCATCTATATCAGATATTCTAGATTCTTTTTTGGAACTCAGTACCTCCATTTGATCATTTCCAACTATATATAGGATCAAATCAATAACATGAGATCCCATTTCATTTAAAACACCTGAAAAAGACCCATTACGCCAACCTATGGGTTTTTTTTCAATAGTGTTACTAAGATATTGGCCGTGAATAGATTTAATATCTTGAGGATTAATATTATTCTTGACCCATTGAATACACGGGTTAAAACGGAGTACGTAACCTATATGAATGTTATTAGACTCTAAAACATTTTCCAATATTGTATTTGTGTAACCTCCAAAAGGTTTTTCGATAAATATTTTTTTATCACCTCTTTTAATACTGTTTTCTAGAAGTTGAATATGGATTGATGGAGGTGTTGTAATAAGAGTAATATCAAAGGGTATTTTTAAGGTTGAATCATCCGCATAAAACTTTGCATTAATATTTTTATTTAGAATCTTTCTAAGTATTTTGTTTGGCTCAACGACTGAGAAATCAAGGTTAGAGTTTAAACCGTTAAGTATAGAAAAATGAGTTAAACCCATTCTTCCAAATCCGTAAATTAAAATATTCATATTTAAAAGTTTAAAAAATCAAGCATATTGTTCTTGAGCTATTTATTTAATGATAAATTATTTTGATAAATTTTTGAAATTCGTTTCCAAACATATCTTCTTTTAGAAATTTCAAATATTTTATTTTTAATATCTAAGAGCTTTTTTATATCTAAATCTTTTAATATCTGAACCAGTGAGGAAATATCTTTAAAAAACAGTGTTTTATTTTCAGTTGTAAATCTGTTTGTTGGCACATCAAAACAAATTACTGGAATATTTAATGACATTGCCTCTACAAGAGAAGGCGCAGTTCCGCAAAGAGAGTGTGTATGAATATATAAGGATGTATTACTTCTAATAACATCTAATTCTTTTGAATCGTATATCGCATTAAGTAAAATAATATTATCATATTTATCAGCATTTTCGTTGTATAATTTTCGACCATATTCAGAAATATACCAATTTGATATAATTACTATTTTTTTTTCAGGCACTTTTTTATACGCTTGTATTAACAAATGAATATTCATGTCTTCTTGAGCTCTTGAAACTGACAAAGCATAATCATTATTCAAAAAAGGATATTTACGAATTATTATATTTGTTATACATATTCTTTTTGCGTGGTCACCACCATATTCAGCAAGAACAGGTGTTTTACCATAACGCCTAAGAATGTAGTCATTAAAATATAAGTTATCGATGATAATAGTATTGGAATTTATTACACATAGCTTTTCCATGTACTTCTTTAATAAAATTTCAAGCTTTGAAGTAAACTTAGAGCCTCTAACTTTTTCCCATTCTATACCCCCAATGTTGAAAATAATATTCTTTTTAAATATTTTATTAAGAGGAAAAGCAAATGCTCCAGAAAAACCTAGAATTATTAAATCACTAGCCTTAAAAAATGCATGTATTATGGTTACGAAATCATAAATTATTGATTGCCAGCCATTAGCTTTAAAAGGAAGGTAAACTAGCTTCGCTCCATTATAAGAATCAAGTCGGTCTTTTTTAGGAGTTTTAGAACAGTATACAATAATTTTATAGTTGCTTTTATCAAAATTTTTAACTAAATAATTAGTAAGAGTTTCGAAACCACCATATTTAGCTGGCAAACCATTTGTGCCAATAATGGCGACTGTTTTCATTAATCTAAGTAATTTTCGTAGTAACTATCAAGATATTTTTTTAATGCAATTTTCCAGTCTTGCATTTTGTTAACTCCTCTCAAATCTAATTTTTTTGTAATCAATCTTTCAGAGGCTGGGCGCTCTGCATAATAAACATGCTTAAAATGCTCAGAACTAACCGATGTTATTTTTATTTCATTATCTTTTCCTAATAGCCTTATCAGCTCTTCTGCAACTTCTAATCTACTTGTTTGACCACCACAAACGCAATTGTATAGTCCCCAAAGCTCTTTTTGAATTAATTCTTTTACAGTTAAAGCAAAATCATGTGTATAAGTTGGTGTACCATCTTTGTCATTTACGATAAAAAGTTCTTTGTTTCCGTTTTTTAGTTGTTTCATTAACTTTTGTATAAACTTCTTGTCTTTTTTTGGTCCTGCTCCCATCATCCAGCCTGCTCTGCAAATGATATAACGATTTGAATTTTCACAAACAAAACGCTCTCCCATGTACTTAGATCGAGCGTAAACGCCCAGGGGGTTTGGCAAATCCCAATCATCATATAAATCTTTTTTACCGTCAAAAATACCTGCTGTACTAATGTATAGTAATGGTATATTTAATTTATTTGCGATATATACTGCATTTTCCACAGAAAGTGTATTCGTATCATATGTATCGTTTGAGTTCTCTTCACAAAACTCTAAATCTGTATAAGCTCCTAAATGAAATAAATAATCAGGTTTAAAATCTTGAACATCCTTAATATAAGCATCTCTGTCTCTAAAATCTAAAAATGATAACCACTCTTCATTAACATCTTTATCAGTACATTTTAAAATATATTCATTTTTAAAATTTGCATTAAAAGCTTCTCCTAGCATTCCTCCACAACCCGCTATATATATTTTTTTTTTCATAAATATTTTTCGCTAAATTATAAAAACTCAAAGAATTTGATGGTAAATATCATTTAATTTTTTTGCTACAGATTGAATGTCTAAAGATTTTTCTTTTAATTTTTTTCTACCGTTATGATCTTTAGAGTTTAATGATTTAAATACTAAATCTGCAAAATCATTTTCATTATTACTTTTACAAACAAAACTTCCCTTTACATTTTTTAATAATTCGTCAACATTTCCAACTGAACTTGATACAACAGGAACATTACATGACATTGCCTCTTTAACAGAATTTGGTGACCCTTCAAAATCTGAAGTCAAGAGATGTAAAGAAGATGCGTTAAAGTAATACGGCACTAAATCTCTTGATGTATTTATAAGAGTTAACTCTTCAAAATTATACATTGAATACTTTTTTCTTAATATTTTTAAAATTTCTTTAAATCTATCATATCTTTTTTGTGTTCTAATATAATTTGAACTTACAAACAAAATGTAAGTTTTAGATGGATCAAGGTTTAATTTATTACAAGAATAATTTCTGTCTATAGGTCTGAAAAAATTCATATTTACACCGTTAGGCAAGTAATGGCTATTAGAATCATTTATAAGTTTAGAATTATTTTTAAAAATCAATTGGTTTGAAAAAGATTTAATCAATTTAAATAAAAATTTAAATTCAAAAGCTGGATCATTTTGAAATGAGACAACAATATTTTTACAAAATGATAAACTTAAAATTAAAGACAAAGCTGATAAACTATGATGACAATGTATTACATCAAAATTTTTAGTTTTTAATAATTTTCTTATTCTTAATGGTGCAAGTAAATATTCTTTTTTACCATTTTCTCTTGCATTAATAAATAAAATTTTAGAATTAATATTAAAATTGACTAAAGAATCGATTTGTTCTTTAACAAAAATTCCGAAAATGAGATTTTTTTTTGTAGGATAATTATTTGTAATATGTAAGATTCGCATTAATGAATTTTTTTATTAAATTTTCTAATCCAATTTTCAGAAATCCCTAATCCAAAACATATTATAAAAAGAGGAAATCCAGAAACATATGTAACTGATGAGTATAAAAAATAATCAAATGCTAATACAAAACTGGCTAAATAACAACCCATAATTATAAAATTAATCCTAGGGTCTAGTTTTGATCTAAAACTTATTAAAACTCTTAGTCTATTGAATAATAAAATCATATACCAAACAATGAATAATACACCAAAAATTCCAATTGAAAAAAAATCTCTTGACCATCCTACGATTCCATAAAATATCTTCATTAAAGTAAAACCTGAACCATATCCAGAAACATTTTTATCATATAAAATCATAGGTCCATAGCCAAATGGTTTATCTAGTGGATTAACAATAAATGATGAAATAACTTTAAAGGTTGTCGATATTCTTCCTCTTGTATAAGTATCTCCGCCAATCGTGTTTTTAGTTTCACCCATTGTATAAGTCTTAACAAAATTAAACACTTGCGTAATATTAACTTTATTCTTTCCTGAACCATAACTAGTAGTTACGCTGTTTGTGTAAATTAATAAAAGAGGACTAAAAAGCATTATTATTAAAACAGATTTGTAAATATTTTTTAAATTATTTTTTAAATTATTTTTATGTAATTTTTGAATTATATAATTAAAAAACAAATAAGCGAAGGGGAAAATAAATAATACTGCTCTTTTTCCAGTACTTAATCCTAAAAGTAAAAAAAGCCAAGTAAAAACAATAGTTTTTTTTGACGCTGAAATATTATGATAATAAGAAATTCCAAATGCTAGTGCAGTAAGTGGAAAAATTGTTCCTAGTTCACCACTCATCAGTATTAAAGTTCCAATTCTATTTTCTAAAGGACCATAAAAAACTATATTAAATAATGAAATAAATATTTGAAAAACCATTAAGTATAGTATGGTATTTATAATTTTATTTAATCTATTTGAATCAAGATAAATTGATTTACCAATATGAAAAATAAATAATGAATAAATTAAATAACGAGAAAATTTAATTCCGTTTAATAAAGGATAACCGTTGAGTTTTGATGAAATTAAACTAACAATTAAATATCCAACAACAGGGATAAAGAGTAATAGATGAAACTTTACTAATTTTATTTTTTGTTTAACAGAAAATATAAACAAAGTTATTATTGAACCCTCGAGTAATAGTTTCATTAATGCAGGATCTGTTGATGCCATAGAATTAGCTGACATTCCTAGAAAATACTCGACAATAAATCCTCTGAAAAATAAAATAATTAAAAAAAATAAAAGAAGTTTAAATTTCATTTTTTAAAATTTCAAATTTGTAATTCTTATCTTTTTTTGGATAAAAAAATAAAAAACCAAAAAAAACTTGATAATCTCTTGCCAAAATATAAAGAAAATATAAAAATACATTTTCATTGTTTTTAATAAAAGCTCTTACAGCTCTCATTATTGTAACGATTAAATGAATGATTATAAATTTATAATTTATTAAAATAATTGATAATATAATAGAAATCAATAATGTAATTAAAGAATAATCCGTTTTTACTAAAATATCCCATGATTTCTTGTTGAAAAAATGATCTCTATATAGCAGTCCTCTAAAGAAAAAATCTCCTTTAAACAAAATTTTAATCAATCTGTATTTGTTTGTATAACTTATAGTCTGATGTATAACAAATAGCTCTTTATTTCTTTGTAAGAATATATTTTTTTTAGCTAGTCTTAATCCAAAATCATTATCTTGAGTTCTTCTGTAATAATTTCTCATGCCATCAACTGAATTCCATAAATCCTTTGTAATGCAAAATAAACCTCCAGTTGTACTTTCCATTTTTTTTTCTTTCAACGGTTTTCTCCAATAAAATTCTTCATTTATAAATTCATAATTATTATTATAGAAACGATTTAATAAATCACCTGAAAAATATCTATTACTTTTAAAGTAATTTTTATTTAAGAATTTTTTAGCAAAAGAATGATTTAATATCATATCTCCGTCCATAAAAATCAAATAGTCACCTTTTGCTAAATCTGCACCAACATTTCTTGCAATTGCTGCATTAATATCTCCAGACAATTTTATTGTTTTAAATCCTGAACTTAAAGACAGTTTGACATTATCTTCATCAGAACCAGAATCTAAGTAAATAATTTCAAAATTGATTTCTGATTCATTAACAAAAAATAAAATTGATTCAAAACATTTTTGTAAAAAAAAATATCTATTTAATCCTATTACTATAAAAGAAATCATTTAAAACTATTTTGTAAGGTCTTCTTAATTCCAGTCTCTAAATTAATTTTAAACTCCCATCCTAAATTTTTAATTCTACTACTATCTATCAATTTTTGCATCACACCGTCAGGTTTTGAATTATCAAAAATTATATCACCATCATATCCAATAATTTTTTTAATTAATTTGGCTAAATCGGAAATTGAAATTTCAGTTCCACTACCAACATTGAAAAGAATTTCATTGGTATTTTCTTTTATAACTAAAACACATGCTTCGGCTAAATCGTCCACATGAAGAAATTCTCTTTTTGGCAAGCCTGATCCCCAAACAACCACTTCACTTTTATTATTAGTTTTTGCATCGTAAAATTTTTTTAATAAAGCTGGTAAAACATGTGAACTTTGTAAATCATAATTATCGTTAGGACCATACAAATTGGTTGGCATTATAGAAATATAATTACACCCATATTGTTTATTGTAATATTCACACATTTTTAAACCAGATATTTTGGCAATTGAATATGCTTCGTTAGTTTTCTCTAGTATACCATTAAGCAAGTAGCTTTCTTTAATCGGATTTGTTGAGTTTTTTGGATATATACAAGAAGAGCCTAAAAACAATAATTTTTTAACTTCACTCAAATGAGATGCGTTTATAACATTTGCTTGTATCATTAAATTTTCATAGAGAAATTGTCCGCCATAAGAATCATTGGCTAATATCCCTCCAACTTTGGCTGCAGCTAAAAAAACATATTCAGGCTTTTCTTGTTTAAAAAAATCTAATACATTTTTTTGATTAGTTAAATCTAATTCTGATGATTTTTTAAAAATTAAATTATTATAACCTTTATTAATTAAAGCTCTTAAAATAGCAGACCCAACCATTCCTGTATGACCGGCAATATAAATTTTAGAATTACTTTTCATTTTTAATTATATTTAAATCACTCTTAATCATATCATCAATTAAAGTGTCTAAATTGTATTTTGGTTTCCAGTTTAATTTATTCTTTGCTTTTGAAGGATCTCCTATTAGAAGATCAACCTCTGTAGGCCTATAATAATTTTCATCTATACTCATAACAATGTCATTTACTTTAATACAAATTTTATTATCAGTCAAATTATTAAGTAAATCATGATCAATTTCAGAAACATACGCAATTTCTTTACTTCCTATACCCTTATATGATACCTTAACACCGACTTTACTGAAAGCTTTAGAAACAAAATCTCTTATTGAAGTTGTTATGCCAGTTGCAATAACAAAATCTTCTGGTTTTTCTTGTTGAAGCATTAAATACATAGCTTCAACATAATCTTTAGCGTGACCCCAATCTCTTTTTGAATCAATATTTCCTAAAAAAAGTTTATTTTGTTTGCCTAAAATTATCTTACAAATAGCTCTTGTTATTTTTCTAGTTACAAAAGTTTCACCTCTAAGGGGAGATTCATGATTAAAAAGTATTCCATTACAACCATAAATACCATATGCTTCTCTATAGTTTATTGTAATCCAATAGGCATATAATTTTGCTGCAGCGTATGGTGATCTAGGATAAAAAGGAGTAGTTTCACTTTGAGGAACTTCTTGAACTAATCCATATAACTCAGAAGTTGAAGCTTGATAAAATTTAGTTTTTTTTGAAAGACCCAAAATCCTAATTGCTTCCAAAATCCTTAATGTTCCTATTCCATCAACATTTGCAGTATACTCTGGAGAGTCAAAACTTACCTTGACGTGTGACATTGCTCCTAAATTATAAATTTCATCAGGCTCAATTTCTTGAATTATTCTAATAATATTGGTAGAGTCAGTTAAATCACCATAATGTAATTTAAAAGTTATTTTTTTTTCGTGTGGGTCTTGATACAAATGCTCTATTCTTGCAGTATTAAAAGAAGAACTTCTTCGTTTAATACCGTGAACTTCATAGCCTTTTTCTAGTAACAGTTCGGCTAAGTACGCTCCATCTTGTCCAGTAATCCCTGTAATTAATGCTTTTTTTGTCATGTTATTTTAAATGATTGAGAAAAATATTTGTTTCTTTAATTAAGTTATTGTTAAATTTTTTGTGGTTGTGAATAGCATTTTTATGTAATAATCTTAAGTCATATAAATCATCATCAATAGAACTTAAAATTTGAATTAAATCGTAATAAGAATCAAAATTAACTAATTGATTTTCAAAATCATTAAAAACCTTTTGCCATTTTGGCACTATACCTGGCTTAGTAAATTTATAAATAATATAAGACACGCCCGATTCTTTTGTGATTCCATATTTTTCTTTAAAACCTTGTTTATATATATTTTGTTTTAAGTTAGATAGTATAAAATCTGAACTAATAATATTGTTTTCGAATGTTTTATCTTCAATAAAATTTGTGTAAAACAAAATTTTATTATTAAACTTTTTATTAATCAAATTTATTTCATAAAATATCTTAGGCTCTTTTTGCTTATTAATTTTACCTAAAAAATCAAAAATTATTTTTGAGTTTGGATATTTTTCATAGAATATTTTAATCGTTTTAAGAAGCTGAATATAATTCCTTCTTCTACTATCTACAAGGCCTGGAATTACGATACGAATAATATCTTTTTTCTTATAATTAATATTATTATCAGATTCTGAAAAATTAAATGGAATTAAAAAGATTTTTTTATGTGTTTTACTTTTTAATTCGTTAAACAAATTAGGGGCTACAGTAATTAGATTTTCAAATTGATTTAAAAATAATTTTCTATAAAACTGGTCTAAAAAGTTTTTAAAAAATAGAAAAGGATTTCTAACATATGAAGTCCACTTTGAAACATTATGAATTATTAGGTATTTATTTTTATTGTAAAATTTTACTTTTTTTAATCTGTAAAAAAGACCATAATACTCGTCAGTAATCATACTTTCAAACGAATTTATTAAATTCATATTGTTGATATAAACTATGTCAATTCTTTTTTCATTGTCTATCTTAAAATTTAAATTTTTATTATTGATGTTTATATCTGATCTAATTTTATTACTAGTTAAAAACAAAACTTCATTAAAATTTTCACATAATAATTTTAGAATATAATTATACATTGACTGATGATTTTCAATTAACCCTATAAATACAATTTTTTTAATTTTCATATTCAAAAAAATTATCAATTGAATTAAAAATAGAATTTGAAAAGTTTGTAATTGAAAACTTTTTTTTAATGTTATTACCTTTTTGAATTAATTCAGAAACTAATATGGGATTATCAATCATACTCTTCATAGATTTTGACAAAGACATATAGTCATGAGGATCAAAAAAGAGAGCAGAATCTTCTAACTGCTCTTTTGCAGCATACACATTAGATGCAATTACTGGACACCCTAAATGTATTGCTTCAGTTGGTGGGATGTTTGTTGGGCCACAAAAAGTTGACATAATTAATGACAATGAATTTTTATATAAACTAATAATATCATCATTTGAAACATAGTCGAGTATTTGTATATTTTCATTTAGATTTAACTCATTAATTAAATCTTTGATTTTATTGTAATTATTTTTTTTAGAACCTGCAAAAACAACTTTTACATCAATACTATTTTTTTTCAAATAATCAACTGCATAAATAATAACTTCATGATTCTTGTGTGACCAAAATTGTGCAGGATAAAAGAATTGATTTTTTGATTTATAAATTTCTTTAGGATTTACAAAATTTGTTCTAATATAAGATGGAGGTATATAATATAAAACTTTAATAATGTCATTATTTCTAATATTATAGTTATTAATCACCTGTTTCTTTCCAACTATGGAGTCAACAAAAATAATTTTAGCATTTTTACAAATTTCTTTATAATAAGTTTCTCTGTCTTCATAAATTTTAGCATTTGAAATTTCATCAAACTTTTCATATTTATGCATCAAATCAAAAATAGGAATGGCAAATGCAAATTTAACTTCCAAACAAATTAAATCTTTTGATGCAAAAATTATAAGATCAGGGTTTGCTTTTTTAATTTTTACTTGTACTTGATCTATATAATATCCTAAAAATTTCCAAATCTTGTAACCTAATTTTTTATTACTTAAAAAGACAATTTTTTTAATAGTTCTTACAAATAAACTATTTGATGGAATTCTTACATTATCATATTTTTCAACAAATTCAAGCCAATGATCTCCAAAATAAAAAAAAATAATTTTATATTTTTTTTTATCATAATTAGAAAGAGCTTCAACCAAAGCTAAAGAGTACTGATATTTACCGCCGTCATAAGGTTTTGAAGTTAAAAACAATATAATTGTTTTTTTCATATTATGTACCTTGATCAAACTCAATTAAACAATTACAGACGTATGTTATATCATCTTCGCTAAGTCCAAGTCCAGATGGAACATAAAAACCGGTTCTAGCAATATTCTCAGCAATTGGATGACTATCATTTTGAAAAAAACCCATTTTTTTAAAAATAGGTTGTTCATGCATATTCCAAAAAAAAGGTCTTGTTCCTATACCTTTTTCATTTAAAAATTTCATTGCTTTTGCACAATTAATTTCACTGTCTGCAACAATGGAAAAAACCCAATATATATTTTTAGAGTATTCATTTTCTCTCAATGGAATTTTAAAATTTTTAAGATTGCTTAACTGATTTGTATATAATTCACCTATTTTTCTTTTAAGTATAATGTGGTGTTCTATTTTTTCTAATTGAGCTAGTCCAATTGCTGCCTGCATATTAGTCATCCTATAATTCCAGCCCAATTCGTTATGAATAAATCTTCTGCCTGTATTTTCAAAAGAAAGATTTCTCAATTTTCTACATCTTTCTTCAATCTTAAGATCATTTGAAAGAATCATTCCTCCTTCACCAGTTGTAATATGCTTATTGGGATAGAAACTAAATATACTAATATCCCCAAAAGAACCACATTTTTTATCTTTATAATCTAAACCATGTACTTCGGCAGCATCTTCAATTAATTTTAAATTATATTTTTTGCAAAGTGATAAAACAGGATCTAAATTCACAGGTAAACCATATATGTGAACTACTAAAATAGCTTTAGTTTTGGAAGTAATTTTTCTCTCAATTTCGCTAACATTCATATTAAAAGAATTAATACCGCAATCAATTAAAACAGGTTTACAACCACAATTAATAATTGATTGCACTGGAGAAATTATAGTAAAAGTAGGTGCTATCACCTCATCTCCAGGATTCAGTTCTAAAGATTTAAAGGCTATATCTAATGCAGCTGATCCACTGGAAACTGCAATACCGGCCTTCATTCCAATATAACTTGAGAATGATTTTTCAAATTTTTTAACAAATGGGCCTTCGGAAGATATCCAGCCAGTGTCTATACACTCGTTTATATATGTTTTTTCATTACCAGATAAAAGAGGGGTATTAACAGGTATAAAATTTTTCATTACCTAATTGAGTTTTGCATTAAATTTTTTTAATTCCATCGAAGCGTATTTTGTCTCTTTCACCACAATAAGGACCTTGCTTTACTTCAATAATTTCCGAATTTTCTAACATTTCGAAACCATGTCCCCCGTCAGCTAATAAAATGACATCGCCAGGAAATAATTCTCTACTCTCAAGATAGTTTTGAGAATTATCATAAAAATCAACTCTAACAAGTCCTGACTTAATAAATAAAACTTCTTGAGTTAAAAACACTTTTCTTTCAATTACATTGTGTCTGTGAGGAACTATAGTATAGCCTTTTGGCCTGTTCATATATCCTAATTGTTGAGAAAAATTATCTGGTGTAAAAAACTCTATATCTTTACTTTGAAAATTTTTTCTTATTATAATTGATAAGACATTATCATTAAATAAAATTTGTTCAAAATTCATAAAATTAAATTATAATTTCTTTTTTAAAATCTATCAATGATTTATCAAAAATTGATTTATCTTTTTCGCAGCATAGTAAAACATCCACATAGGAAATTGTTTTAGAAATATTGTAAAGTGAATGAGACAGAAAATAATCATTTAAATTTTTTAACAAATTAAAATCATTTGTTTCGGTTAAAATGTTGCCATAATTATCAAAAACACAAATGTTACAATAGCCAATATTTTTTAATTTTTCATACATTTTATTATAGCCCGTGACTTGAAATTCATGATCAATAAAATTTTCAAGAAACAAAATAGGTTTATGCTCAGAAATAAAATTCATGCCTGAGTTAATAATATCAAAATCAAACCCATCAGTATCTATTTTAATCATTGAAATTTTTGAAATTTTATTTTTGATAATTAAACTATCTAATGTTAAAAAATTAACATTAGATGTTTTTTTTAATTCAATTTGTGCAGTACCATCTATAGAATGTTTTAATTCACCACCATATTTTCCTGAGCCAACAAAAAATTGTAAAAGACTAATTCTATCAGAAGAATCAATATTCTCTGTATTTATTTTTAGATAATTATAAAAAAAATCAGAGGCTTCGATTGAATAGATATGTTTTTCTGTGTTTTGAATTAATGCAAGAGTAGTGTCTCCTATATTTGCACCAATATCAATAATATCCCCATCAGAATTTAAGTTTCTAGTCAAAAAAATCAAGAACTTGTCATAGAGTCTGTGTTTCTTTTGAATATTGGCTAATGCATAATTATGAGGAGTTCTCATTTTATATTTACCCACTCTGTAAAAGCTATCAGATTTTGTTTTAAAAATTGAGAAAAGTTTTAAAAATTTCATATATGGATTTAAATTAATAAAAAGTGGATTGTAAAAAAGTTTAAAATAATTTATTTATTATTAAAAGTAATTAGTTAAATACATTTTTATGAATAAAATATTATTCATATTTTTAGATTTCAAATATTTAAAACAAATATCCTACAAATAATTAAAAAAATTAAGTCTTTTAGACTATTTATTTAAGTAAAGAAATATTTAAAATAACAATGAAAAAAATAATAAAATTTATAATTTATTTTTTAAAAAAAAATTTAAAGGAATCTGAATTTGTTAAACATAAAAGCTGGGAAAGTGCAAAACAATCTAGCGTGGGTTATGATTCAAATAGCGTTTTAAAAAAAGTTAGAGATTCGGCAAAATTAGTTCATTCCGGTAAAGCAGTATACGAGAGAGATTCTGTCATATTTGATAAAATACAATACTCATGGCCACTTTTATCTTCGTTAATGTTAGTTGCAGCAAATAATAAATCGCTAAAAGTTATAGATTTTGGTGGTTCATTTGGAACAACTTTTCAACAAAATAAGAAATTTTTAAAATCATTACCTTTTGAAGTAGATTGGAGAATTATTGAACAACCTAAAATAGTTGAAATTGGTAAAAAAGAGTTTACAACTAAAAATTTGACTTTTTATAACGATCTAAAAGCTGCTAATAAAAATGGAGCAGATGTTATACTTTTTGGGAGTTCAGTTTGTTATATTGAAAATTGCTATAAGTATTTGAATTTAGCTGCTAAATTAAATCCTTCTTTTATAATTTTTGACAGAACTCCAATAAACAATGAGGTAAATGACACTTTTTCTGTTCAAAATGTTTCTTCTAAAATAAACAATGCATCTTTACCGATTAGAAACTTCAGTTTTGATAATTTGATAAAACCATTTAACAAAAATTATAAATTAATTGAAAAGTGGATATGTACTAATCAGCCCGACACAAGTACAACTTCAATGGGTTTAATATTGAAAAACAAAAAATTATAAATTTTATTTATTATTATTCTTAATTATTTTAAAGAAACTGATTTTTTAATAATGTTAATTATCGAAATAATTTCATTTTTGTCTATAATCCATAAAACTGTTAAGTAGATTAAAGAAGAAAATACTATTAAAAACAATAATAATGATAAACCTATTTCTATATTAAATTGATTGAAAAGATTAATCATTAAAAATAAACTTAAACCTAAAAATAAAGAAGAAATAAAAGCTGGAAAAAAACATTTTAGCTGTTCTGTAATTCTTATTTTAAGTATTTTATCAAAAATCCCACTTTGAATTATGCAAAATAATAATTCATTTAAAGTGAAAATTATAATACAATTTAAAATACTGCTATCGCCAAACAATGGATAAAAAATAGCAACAAATAAAAAATTAACAATTATTGATTTAGGATAAACATCAGGCCTTTTTATAACTTGTAAAATCTCCCTCTGAGATGAAAAATTTTTACTTAACCCAAGTCCTAATGCAAAAATTGGAATATATAAACCCATATTTTCCCATTTCTCGTTAAATAATAATTCTATTCCAATCTCCGAGAGAAAGATAATTCCAATTATTAAAGGAAAATTAATAATAGATAATTTTTTTAGGATGTTTTTCAAATAAAAATTGAATTTATTCCTAGAATCTTGTAATTGACTAAACATTGGAAAAATAACAGCACCTATTGGTCCATTAATTGAATTAAAAGTCATCACCACTAAATTCTTTGCTACTGAATATAAACCTAGTAATGATAAGTCAAAATAATAAGAAATAACCATAACGTCTAAATTAGCATAGAAATATTCTAATACCTTTCTAAAAACTATCCATTTTCCAAAAAATGACATTTTGTAAAAAAGTTTTTTTGAAAAAACAAAACTTGGCCTCCACTTTGAATAAAACCAATATAAAAAATTCTCTAAAACTCTATTAATTAATGTGCCAATAATTAAAGCCCAAACTTCAAAACCATTATAAGCTAAAGGAATTGTGACACAAAACATTATTACAGTAGGCATAAGCTTTATAACAAATAATTTTTTAAAATTCATTTGTTTTATTAAAATAGCTTGTTGTATAATTCCAGAGGAATTAATAATAATCATAAGACCTAAAACTGGTAAAATATATGTTAGATCATCGATTTTATAAAAATGGACAATTAAAGGAGTTAATAAAACAAGTAATATGTACATTGAAATTCCAAGAATTATATTAGACCAAAATGCCGTATTTGTTGCTAAGTCATCACTTTCTTTTGAGCTTATTATATATTCAGAAAACCCCATACCTTGAATTAACCGATTAAAGCCTATAACAACAGCAGCAATAGCTACAAGACCATAAGCACTAGGATCAATAAGAGTTGCTAACCAAACTGTTAAAAATGGTTTTAATACTTGAGGAATAATTGAACTTAAGGAAGTCCATTTTAGACTTTTAATACCACTATCTACAGGATTGAATATTTTTTCAGTCATATTTAATGTTTACAATGAATTTATTATAGATTTAAATTCATTAATATTTTTAGGATATGACATGTTTAAAAAATCGTTTATTGGTGTTAAATCATTAGAATACATTTCATGTGTTTTTAAAGATTGAATACCTAGGGTGTTGTCTTTATATTCAAACATATCTCTAATATTTACTCTTTTTTTACCTAAGGTTGATAAATTGTATAAAATTGTTGAGGGAAATGATATTACACATCTGCATCTTGAAAGATCTATAAATTCAAATGGAACATTTGAATCAATAAATTTTAAATTAAAATTCTCTACGATTTCTCCAGTCGAGGAGTATCCCGGTTTTGATTTACAAAAAGTATTGTTTTTTTCTAAAAATGAATAAATTAATTTAATAGTTTTTGAATAATTTTTATATCTCTTAATTAAAAAATCATCTTCAGAAATACTTATTAAAATAAAATTTACATCTTTTACTAAATCAACGCTGTATTTTTGATATAATTTAATATAATTTTTCTTTAAAACATAGTCTTGCTCAAAAATTGTATCTGCATATTTTTTTGTAAAACCATATGTTTTTTTATCACCATACTTGAAATACGATAGATTTGAAGAATAAATAGTTGAAAACAGCAACTTAATTGTCTTGTGGCTGAAAATCTCAATAAAATTAAATTTTTCTGGATGGGGAATTCTTAAAAAAAGTTTATTGTTATTTTTAAGCTTTTCGATACAGTAACAAGCAATATTATCAAAAAAATAATTGTAAACAAATATGTTTTTGTTTCTAATTTTTGATAGAATATTTCTGTTTATGTAATATAAATTAAAAAACTCCTTAATTATTGAAAAAGGATTTTTAATATTAATTAATTTTTGTTTAACAAATTTTAATTTGACATGACTTAAATTTAAAATTTCAAAAAAATTTAAAATATCAATTTTATTAAAAATTAGAAGTAGAAAATAAGTATTTTTTTCAGAATTAATTTTTTCAAGGATAGAGGGGATATCTCCAGAAGCTTGACAAAAAATAACAGAGTCAATTAACTCTTTTTCTTCATTTGATATTTTTTCTAACATTTAAATTTTGTTTATCTAAATATTAATGTATTTGTCTTGAACATCATAAGCCTTAATATGCCATTCAATACCTTCATAATCTTTAAAAAAATAGCATGGTCCATCAGGGTTTTGAATCTCATCAGTAATTTCAATTTCTGAAATTTGTAATAAATGTTCATAAGCTCCGCTATATCTCAAGCAGGGCATACAAAACCCAATGCCATTAGATTTTTTAAATATTTTCTGAAAATTTTTATTTTCTTTAATTTCTATATGAAAATTATCGTTACTAATAAACATATAAGTTTCATCATCAGAGATTTTTTTAAATCGTCCTCCTTCAAAAATTTTCTTTAAAAATGATGCGTACTTTTTTGAATTAGTAACATGAACTTCTATATGATCAAATTTTATCATTTTCTGTATTATAAATATGTTCGACATCTGCTCTACTAACAGCTAACCTAATGGCTGACTCCTCACCAATAGCTTTAATTTTATGAATTTTATTTTTTTCAATAAAAACAAAATCTCCTTTTTTTACTACAAATTCTTTTCCTTCTATTTCCCATTCCCATTCTCCCTTGACAATGTACCACCATTCATTCCAGTTAGGATGATAATGTCTTCTATTCCCTTCACCTGGAAGTTGAGAAATTAAAGTAGCACTATTATTTTCCGTATTGACAAGTCTATGACACCAAGATTTTGAATTATCTTGACTTTGAATAATTTTATCAAAGTTTTGGAGAGGAGAGTTTTCGTTATCAAAATTGCTGTTTTCAACTCCATCTTTTTTTAATATTGAAGGTACGTCTACTTCAATTCTGTGATTTTCCATAATATCTAATTTTATTTTTATTATTATTTTTATTAAGAAAGTAATTAAGTGCTGCTTCAGCTAGCTGAAAATCGGATTCATTATCAATGTCAATGTCTGAAAGTCCACTTAAATTAAAATAGCCAATTTTAGAATTTCCACCATGATATGCAAAACCTAAATTTTTAATATTGTATAAAAAAGACTCATAAGTCCATCCCATTAAAACAGTAGCGTAAGTTTTTACAGGAATCATATCTTGAGAAGAAATGTGAGGCTCGAGTAATTGGAAATTTATAGGATTATTGTTGTAAATACTAGCTATTTTATGATCGATTACCGAAATTAAAGTCTCAAAATTATTATTTTTCATATGTTCAACAAAAGACTTAATCTGTAAACTATCAATAAAAGGACTTGTGGGTAAAAGTTGAATAAGTATGTCTCCTTCAATATTTTTCATAAAATCAGTAGCAAAATCATCATTATTAGTCTTGTCAGAACCCAGATTTTTAGGTCTTTTATAAAATTTTATTCCATGATTAAGAGCAATTTCTTCAAAGATTTCAGAGTCTGAGTTTAAGTAAATTTCATCAAAAATTTTAGAATTAACAGCTGCTTCAATCGAATAATATATCAAGGGTTTTTCTCCAAGATATCTAAGATTTTTCATTTTAACTCTTTTACTACCAATTCTGGCAGGAATCATACAAATAATTTTCATAAAATTTTAATTTAAACTCAAGCCTCCATCAACTATAAGCGACTGCCCTGTGTAATAAGTGTTATTAGATGAAGAAAGAAAAGTAATTACATTTGAAATATCACTTGTTGAAGCTAATCTTTTTAAGGGATGATTTCCATTTAAAAGATTAATCTGTTTTTCAGAAAGTTTGTTTTTTGTCATTGGTGTGTTTATAGTACTTGGGCAGATGCTATTAGCTAATATATTGTATCGAGCTAAATCAATTGCAATTCCTTTGGTAAAACCATTTAAACCTTGTTTAGTCGACGCATAAGAGGATTGATTTGGTTTAACAATATGGCCAGAAACAGAACTTACATTTATAATTCTTCCATATTTATTTTTTTTCATATTAATTACAGTCTCATTTGTGATTTGTATTGCTGAAAATAAATTAACATTCAAAACATCCATAAACCCTTCAGCAAATTCCTTTGTTCCAATTTCATCAAACTTAATAACCCCTGCATTATTAATTAAAACATCAATTTTATTTATTTTTTTTATGCAATTAATAAAATTATCTAAGCTAGATTTATCAAGAAAGTTAACTTTTATGTAATTACACCTTTTATAAGCTTTAGTCCACTCTGGAGCGACATCCTTAGTTCCAGTTATAAAAACAGATGCACCCAATTTCAAAAACTGTAAGCAAATAGTTTTACCTAAACCTGACGATCCTCCGGTAATTATACACGTTTGATTTGAAAAATTAATATTCATGATAAAACGTACTTTTTAAAATAACTTTTAAGATTGTTTTTGAAATTTATATCAGGAAAAACTAATTCTTTATAGGTTTGTCCAAAATCTTTTATGAGAATTAATCCTAGCATATCCCCAACATTTTTTTTATCTTTTTTAAGAGAATTAACTAAATCATCTATGTCAACTTTATCAATTGAGTAGCCCTTGTAAATTGATTTAACAACTTCATGAATTTCTTCAAAAATAATTGTATCAATTAAATTCATTTTAAAAGAAACATAATTAGCAATATCTATTCCAATCGAAACAGCAATTCCATGTGGTATAGTATATTCCGTTAACCCTTCAATTGCATGTCCAAATGAATGGCCGTAATTAAAAACTTGCCTAATCCCCGTGTCAAATTCATCTTTTTCAATGTAACTTCTTTTTATCAATAAACTTCTAATTATAATCTTCTTCATTATCTCAAGGTTAGATAAAGCATTTTTAAAATTATTTTTAAAAAAAATAAAATCTTTTTTTCCTGAAACAACAAAATAATGAAACATTTCACCAATTCCTGATTTTAGCTGAGATTCAGGCAAAGATTTTAAAAAATCCATATATATATAAATATTTTCAGGTGGATAAAATCCTCCCAATTGATTTTTATATTTTCCGAAATTAATAGATGTTTTACTGCCAATACAGCTATCCCCCTGAGCTAACAGAGTTGTTGGATAAAATATCCAATTAACACCTCTGTAAAGTATAGAAGCTATAAAGGCTGTAACATCCTGGGTTATCCCTCCACCAACGGCAATTAATCTGTTAGATTTTCTAAATCCATTTTCAATTAATGTCGAAATAACTTCTTTTACACCTTCATAACTTTTTTTAGTTTCATGAGCTTTTATAAAAATTATATTTTTTCTAAAATCTTTAAAAAATTGTTTATAATTATCATATATATAAACATCCATTATTATTACATCACCATTAATTAAATTTTCATTTAGAGATTCTACTAGGTTTTCGATAAAATTAACCTTGTAATTGCCTAATGAAGATTTGACAATAAAATTATATGCTTGTATATCCTCCATCAATTATTATATTTTGCCCATTGATATATTTATTAAAATCGCTACATAAAAAAATTGCAAACTCGGCAATTTCATTTGTTTTTGCCATTCTTCCCAAAGGAATTGACTCACATATTTGATCAATATCTTTTTTGCTATTTGTATTAAAAGTAAGTTCTGTTTCTGTAAAACCAGGGCTTAATGTATTAACTAATATATTGAATTGTGATAACTCCAAAGCTAAAGACCTTGTAAGAGAATCTAAAGCGCTTTTAGAAATAGAATAATTAACTCTACCTTTTCTGGTAAATTTACTCCATATAGACCCAATATTTAAAATATATCCGTAATTTTCAATAGACATTTTTTTTGCTATGATTTGAAGAATTTCATAATGTCTAGTGAAATTAATTGTAAAAACTTTTTCAAATTCATCTATCGAAGAATCTATAAAATCATTAACAATATTTATTCCTGCACAATTTATACAAATATCAATTTTATCTAATGAATCTATCTTAGAAATAATTTTATTTACTGAGCTTTTAACTGACAAATCTAATTTGTAAAACGTAAAGTTAGTATTTAATACAGTATTATTATCAACTTCACTTCTGCCAAAAGTAACAACATTAGCACCTAAATCTAGAAAATATTCAGTAATTTTTTTTCCAATTCCTTTGGTCCCTCCGCTAATAAATACTGTTTTATTATTAAAGTTAAATTCCATACTAACAGTTAAAATGATTTGCAATATTGCTTAAAGCACTTTGGCCCATTGCCTCAACTGCTTCAAGGGCATTGCCTCCAATGTGTGGTGTGTTAATTAGATTAGGTAATGCTATAAGTTCTTTATCTATAACTGGTTCTGTGTCATATACATCAATAGCTGCACCGGCAATTATTTCATTCTTTAATGCCCATTTTAAATCATTTTGATTAATAATACCAGCTCTGGCTGTATTGATTACAAAAGAGCTAGATTTCATAGCTGACAAAGACTTTTTGTTAATAATATATTTAGTAGTCTTATCCAACGGAGTATGAACTGTAATAAAATCTGCATTTTTAAAAATATATTCTTTTGACGCTTCTTTTAGATTATTGTCTTCATAATATTTTTTTTGATTGACTATGTCATTAACAAGAATCTCACAGTGAAAGGGCTTTAAAATTGATATTAAGTCTTTTCCTATATTACCCACTCCAATTATTCCAACTTTTTTACCACTTAGCTGCATTCCTCCATCTTTTTTCCAAATACCATTTTTAAGTAAATTTGAGGTTATAAATAGATTTCTAGATAAACTCAACATGAAACCAAGAGTCATCTCAGAAACCGACCTTTTATTTATCCCTTGAGTATGTAAAACATCTACATTATATTTTTTACAATCTTCAAAATTAATATTATCAAGTCCAACACCATATTTAGAAATTACTTTAAGTTTAGTAGTTTCGGATAAAACTGATTTATCTATTTTATCAAGCCCAACAATAGCAACATCACATTTAGATAGAATTGAAATTAATTCACTTTTTGTAAATCTTTTTCCATCATCATTAATAATAACCTTTTTGAAACCCATGTTTTTTAACTGAGTTATCAATGTTTTGTTTTTTGAGAATGCAACTGTTGTTACTCCCACTGTCAAGTTATTTATCACTGTAAAATCCTGAGTTTTCATATATTCTTTCAACTAATCTTAAAGTTTCATATGCGTCTTTACTGGTTCCATGTTTGATTTTTGTCTTACCTAGAATAGCATCAATAAATTCATCTACTTCAAATTTCCAAGAATCATCATTTTCAAACCAAGTCGTATTTTCTTTTGGTTTTCCCATTGCATGGGTTATATCTTCAAATTCTCTTCTACCAACTACTAGCTTTTCTGGAGCATAACTTCTTGTGCCTGAAAGAATTCCATCAAGATTGATATACCCTTCTTCAAAGCACATCTCGAGTAAAAACTTATGCTTCCACTGAGTAGCGCTAGAATGCAACATAGCAGTTACTTTATCATCTGATTGCATTATTGCAAATGCATTGTCTTCAGATTTGATATCCCAATAAGATGTGGTAACAAAACTATTAATATGTGTGAAATTCTGTCTGGAAAAATATCTCATAAGATCTAACATATGAATACCTTGATCAATAAGTATTCCGCCACCAGAATATTTACTGTAGTTTCTCCAATTTTTATGATAATCAATACTTCCAGCTTTTCCATATACACCTCTTAACCATAATAATTTACCCATGCTTCCAGAGTCAATCAGCTTTTTAGCTTCTTGAACGGAGTAGTGATACCTATGGTTAAAACCATATTTAAGTATCAAGTTTGAATTATTTTCTATTTCAATAACTGATTTTAATTCCTTAGTTGTTCTTGCTGGTGGTTTTTCACAAAAAACATGTTTACCAGCTTTTAAAGCTAGACAAGTGAAATCGGCAAGAACATTGTTAAATGCACATATAAATACAGCATCAATATCTTGATTTAAAAGCTCTGCAAAAGATTCAACAATTTTAATATTGTTATCTAGTTTGTCTATTTTATTAACATCAAATACAGCTACAACTTTAGAGTTTTCATTTTTCTCCAACTCATAAGCTCTTACTTGTCCAATTTTACCAAAACCTGCAATACCAATCTTAATTGTCATTTAAATTAAATATTAAAATTATTAGAATCCATATTTTGGCTAGCAGACTTGGTCCACTCTTCAATTTTCATAAATTTATCTAACCATAAATGAAGATAAAATTGATGTATACACTCAGCAAAACCATATGTTTTACATGGAACAAAAACACTATAATCAGTCAACTTATGAGATAGATTATCACTATTTAGGCCAGAGAATCCAACAGTTTGGATTTTATTTTTTTTACAGTACTTTATAACGCTAATAATATTTTTACTATTTCCGCTGCTACTAATAGTTATTACTAAATCGTTTTTATTGAAATCATAAATTTCTAAAAACTTTGCAAAAGCATCTTCATAACTTATGTCATTAGCCAAAGCGGTTAACAAAGAGCTATCACTTAAAGTAAAACTCTTAATGTTTCCATTTTTAGACCAATCAAGAGCCATGTGATTTGAAAATGCAGAGCTTGCTCCGTTTCCAACAAAAAACAATCTACCATCTAGTTCATTAACTTGGTTAGATTTATCTACCAAAGATGTGAAAAATGTCTCTTTATCAATTTGTTTATTATTAATTGTGTAAATAGTTTTAGAAATTAAATCTGAAAATGACTCAAAATAAGAATCTTCGTAAGATAATGCTCCTTTATTAATAGAAATACTTCCCATTTTATATCAATATTAGTTAAATATTCAAAAATTTTGTTTAGTTCATCTAATCATGTACTCTGCACTACCAATAATAGCGTCATTTATATAGTGGAGTAAAAGAGAATGGATAATTTCTAAATAGCCAAAAGCCTTAGAATCTACCCAAAGATTAATGTCTCCCAAATTTGACAATGGATTATCCGCAGCAAAGCCAGAAAGAGTAATTATTTTCATGTTATTATCTTTAGCAAATGTACAAGCTTTCAATATATTTTTAGATGTTCCTGTTCCGCTAATTGCAATTAGAATGTCTTCTGGGCTTGAGTAATGTTCTAAACCTTTTTTAAATAAATTTTCATAACCAAAATCATTAGCATAAGTAGTTAAAGTGCTAGATGAAGAAAAAGAATTAGCATTTAAACCAGCATTTTTAGTGAAATCTATTGCAAAATGCTCAGCAACAGAAGCTGAACCTCCATTTCCTATAATAAAGATTTTATTTTTATTTTTGGTCAACTTGAGTAAGTCAACTGATTTTTCAAGAGAAAATTTATTAGATTCTGATTTTAAAAAACTTGAAATAGTTGATTGAAAATCATCAAAATAATTATCTAAAAATTTATTCATCTATATTTTTAATAAGTTAATCATATGTTTTTCTTCATAACTGGCACATAAATTATCAAGAACTTTTAAGGCCGAAGATGATGCAAACATACTAACATAATCTCTTCTAATTACCAATTCTTCTAATTCTGTTAAGTTTTTTTTTGGTTTTTCCCAGCCGCATCTTTTATATATATCCAATTCTATTCCATCAGAAAATTTTTTTCTTGGCACATTTTGCTTTTTTAACATGTCCCAAGTAGAGTTTATTGTTTTTGTATCCAATAATTGTTCAATTTTTTTTAAGTAATCATTTGGGTTAATCACAAAATGTTCAAAACAAACAGTAAGAACTTGATTTTTATATTTTGTTTTAATTTTTCTTTTCTTTTCATTGGCCTTTTCTGTAATTTTTTGAATATAAAAAATAGCCTTATCCATGTTATTTGAATTTAAAAATAATTTTTCCCAACCATATGTAAAAGCTGGTACAGTTTTTTTATTAAATTCAAAAAATAAATTAAAATTCCGTGGATTATTCATCAATCTCTCCATATTTAAATTAATTTGCTTAATCATATACAATGGATGTCTAACAACATCTATAAAACATGCTCGATCCTTTAATGCTGAAAAAATTGGATCGCTAAAAGCTAACATGTTGTGAGTTGCAATATTTAAAATTGGTTTTTCATTTAAAATTTTCTCAGGGATAAGTTCATCACCTTTTTCATTCAATCTATCAAAGTATCTTTTTGGATTAGCGTCATTATAAACACTAGACAAATCAGAGGGTCTAAAATTAACATCTCTTGACATCATTGTATTATAAATTTTTAAATCAGTAATAAATTTAATCATAGCTTCAGCGCCATTTTTTGATATTTTTTTTAAATAAAATAAAGAACATATGTTTTCCAACTCATAGGTATATGAAAGAAGTTCAACTCTATCCATTGAAGATAATATTGGAGAAAGCATTGTTTTACCACATCCCCACAAACCATCTACAAAAACAACTTTAGGGGCAAGAAAACTATTTCTTATAATTTTTACCATTTATTTTATATTGAGGTCCAACCTCCATCAATTATTAAATTATGACCTGTTATATATTTTGATTCATCAGAAAGTAAAAAAGAAATTCCTGGTGAAATATCTGAGGGACTAGCCATTCTGCCAATAGGAACTTTTTTTTCATATTTATTAATGAATGACAATGGCTGATTATCCTTAATTCCGCCAGGCGACACACAATTAACTCTTATATTATTCTTTCCAAAATATGATGCTAAATATCTTGAGAAATTAATTATACCACCCTTTATAGCAGAATACGCTGCAGGAGAAGTTCCGTTATAATCTTCATATAATGAAAAGTCATTCCCAACAACACCATAAATGGAAGCTATATTTACTATAGATCCAAAACCTTGTTTTTTCATAACCTCAAGAGTTTTTTGACAGCAAACAAAATGACTATTTAATTGCATGTCAACATTTTTTTTCCATGAAATTGACGAAACATTTTCAAATTTATTTCCCCAATCTTTAGTCCTTGGATATGCATTATTTACCAATCCACAAATTTTTCCAAAATGAGAAAATACTAAATCTATTCCTTCACTTACAGACTTTTCATCTGTAATATCAAAAAAAAGTAAATTATTTTGTAAATCTGTTTTATGCATAATATCTGCATTAACAGCTGTACCACCCTTTCGAACTATGTCATCGATAATTGATTTACCTAACAGACCTGATCCTCCTGTGACTATAATTATTTTATTATTTAGATTCATTTAAACAAATTTTTAAAACATTATAAGCATCTTTTATAGAGTTAAAAGACTTTAAATCGTTCTTTACACATTTAAGTGTATATAACATCTGCAAGTAATATGTGTCAATTATAGTTTGATTAGAATTAAAAATATTTGTATCATTTTTAAAAACAACATTCTTTAAAATATCAATTTCATAAATATTATTTTCAGTCAATAACTCTAAATTTCTTTTAGGGAATTTTCGATAATAATTCATTATTATATTTACACAAAACTTACCATAATCCAAAGTATAATTTGCATAATCAATTGAATTTACAGAAAGAGAAGATTTACTTTTTAAAACTCTGTGAATTTCAATAGGGCTACCAAACATCCAATAAATATAATCAATTTCATGAATTGAATCTAAGTGTATTCCGCCTCCAAGTTCAGATTTACTCGAATAATTCTCTCTAAAATTTCCTTCTCGCCAATCAGGTAGATAAGATCCACAATACACGTTTACCTCATTAATTTCTTTATCGCTGACCAATATTTTATCTTTAACATAAATTAAAGAATCTAAAAATCTTAAATTACAGCCTACATAAGAAAATATATTATTTGATTCATAATAATTAACAATAGAGTTTATGTTAAGCTTGTGAAATAATGGCTTTTCAATAAAAACAGGTTTTTTGAACACTTTTAATTGCTCTAAAGTGTTTTTATGAAAAAATGTTGGATTAGAAATTATTATTAAATCTAAATTTAATTTTTTAATTTCTTCTTGTTTATAAATATTTATAACAGATTTATAAATTCCTGAATTTTTGGAAGACCTTAAAGAATAAATTATAAAAAATTCGTTAATTTTTAATAATGCATCAACATGTTTTTTTCCAATTGAACCAAGTCCTATAATTAATATCTTCATAAATCAAAATCTAGCTTATTAGAACTTATTAAATATTCCATTATTTCAAAATCTAACTTTTCGTCGATATCAAAACATATATGATCTATTAAATAAATAAGTGAATTTTCAGTAATAGCTGTCTTGTAATTTTTTTCAAAAAAAGTACGTCTATAAAAATAAAAAGAAGCGTTCATGTCATAGACATAAGGTGACTTTTGTCTTGATAAAAAAAATTTATCTGAGTTCTTTACAAGATTATAATATCCATTGCTTTTTTTTTCAACCATATTAAAATATGGATTTCTATTTGGATGACTCACTGAAAAAATGGAAAGAGCTTTTTTGTCAGATTCAATCTTTTGAAATGCGTTTAATAAATCTTTTACATTTCTTAATGGCGAAGTCACATCAAGATCAAGAACGTAATCATATTTAATTTGATTTTTATTTTCGAAAAAAAACAAAACATCTCTAATTGCATCTAATTTCCCAACATTATCACCAGCAAATTTTACTGGTCTAACATAATCAGAAAATAAATTATATTGTTTTGAAATTTCAATGATTTTATCACTGTCAGACGATAAAACTATATGACTTCCTTTGTATAATTCTTTAAATTTTTTGGCAACATCTATTGAGTAAGAAATTAAATGTTTTCCATTTAATTTCTTTATATTTTTTTTTGGAAGACCCTTTGATCCGCCTCTAGCACAAATTGTTATTAAAATATTCATTTAATATTTTAAAACTAATTCTTGAGCTTTTATATAATCTTCTTTTTTACCAATATCAATCCAATATCCATTAATAACAGAATGTGATACAATTTCATTTTCTTGCATTAATTTTTCTATTAGATCGGTTATATCATAAAAAGTATCTTTTGGAATTTTATTAATTACCTCCTTTCTAAGAATATATATCCCTGCATTCAAGTTATAATTATATACCGGCTTTTCTTTAAACCCATTAATTATACTATTATTTGAATCAAAAATGGCATACGGAACATCAATCTTGTAGTCTTTAGAAGCTAAAGTTATTGAGGATTTTTTTTCAACAGCAGATTTATACATTCTTTCAAAATCTATATTTGTAAATAAATCACTGTTCATTAATAATACATGGTTTGTTTTAAATTTATCAACTAAGGTCAATGAACCTGCTGTTCCTAATGGTTTGGACTCCTCTATATACCGAATTTCGATACCTTTACTACTTCCATCTCCAAAATAATCTTTAATAATATTTGATAAATAATTAACAGAAATATATATTTTTTTAATTCCAAACTTAATTAGTCTATCGATGTTGTGTTCTATGATTGGTTTGGATCCTAACATTAACATTGGTTTTGGAATCTTATCAGTTAAAGGACTTAATCTTTTACCTCTTCCACCTGCCATAATTATACATTCTAAAGGTAAATTTGATTCAATTATTTGTAAATCAATTAAATCAACTAAATGCATTTCTTTATTTAAAACAGGTAAAATTTTAATATTGTTATTTAGATATTCATTTTTAAAATCTATATAAACATCAGTATTTGTAATGTAAATAAAATCTGTATTACATATCTCACCTATTTTCTTTTTTAAATCTCGATGAGTAATTAAAGATCTTCTTATGTCACCGTCTGTTACAGATCCTAAAACTTGATTTTTATTGTTTGTTACAAAAAGAATCAACCTGCTTAAATTTCTTATGGAACCTAGTTTTTTTAAAGATTCTAAAATTGTTTTATTTTGATCAATTAAATTATTATAATCCATTTAATTTATTTTTTGAAAAATTAATTGAAAAGCTTCTGCGTTTTGAAACCCAGATGATGCTCCTCTAAAAATTGATAGAGCTTCAATGTTTTTTAAACTTCTTGGAAAAGGATGTTCCCCAATTTCTGAACTATAAATACTCATAACCTTTAGTTTTTTCTGTAGATAATTAGAAATATTCACAAAATAATTTGGCAAAAATACTTTTTCAATTAATGCTGGTGCAAATTCTGTTTCAGAAATACATTCATACATTAAAACCTTTTCAATAAAAGGGTACCTAAATGATTTTGTACATGAAATAACAGCATCAAAAATAATTCTATGATCAGAATGAGCATCTGATCTATTAGGACAATAAATTACTTGAGGCTCAAATTTGTTAAAATTTATAGAAATATCGCTAACAAGTGATTTTAAACTTGACCCTGAAAGACTACATGTTGGATAATTTAACTGAACAACTTGATCAAACTTCATTTCCTTAGAAACTTTTTGAATTTCATCATTTCTTGACAAAATTCTTTCATTTGAAAAACCATCAGATTCATTCATACTAGTGACAATTATCCAAAGTATAATGTCTCCTTCTTTTTTATGCTTTAACAAGGTGCCCCCGGCACCTAAAATTTCATCATCAGGATGAGCGGAAATAACTACTATTTTTTTCATTTTATAAATTTAAAATATCTTCATCTTTAAACAATAATGATTTAAAATTAATTTTTTTAATTAATTTTAATGCTTTCTCAGAACTATCACCTTCACCATAAATATTTTTTATTCTTTTTAAATTATTTTGAAATGAAGTTGATAAACTTTTTTTAATCGCTTTATTAATTTCTAAAATTGAATCATCACAGAAAATTACATTAAGATTAGATTTTCTTCCAGTTTGTCTATAACCCACATTTATAGCAGGAATTGGAATAGATGCTGATTCAAGAATGCCTGATGAAGAATTTCCAATCATAAAACAAGAATTTTTATATATGGATAAGAAAATTTTTCTTGGTTGGTTCTTGTAAAATAAGAAATATTTAGAATTTTTATACTTATTAATTACATTAATAATTTCAGTGTTTCCTGGATCAATATTAGGATAACTAACAAAAGCATTGATTTGATTATTAATTAAGCAGTTCAAAATATTTTCAAAAATTAATGCTGATTTGCCTCTTTCTTTGGGGATTGGATGAAAAATTAATATCGCAAACCTTTCAAAACCTTTATCAATATTAAAAAACAATTTTAGTTTTTCGTTAGATAAGGTTTTTTCATTTTTAAATTTATCAAGTGCAATACTTCCAATATTATAAATTCTTTCTTTTAATTCACCCATCTTATTAAGTCTTTTCAAATGTTCTTCACAGGAAACCATATGAAAAGTTGAAAGCTTGGAAGTAGCATGACGAACTGGATTATCGATATGTGAATCACTAACATGATCTCCACCATAAAAATGCATTGTAGGTATTTCTAGGTAACCTCCAATTAAACTAGCAATTATAACTTCTTCTCTGTCACCAGCATAAATTATTAAATCTGGTTTAAACTTAGATACTACATCAATTCCATTTTCTAATAATTTTGATGCAGATTTAATCCTTGATTTATGATTTACATTAGAGCTCAGAGTCTTAATAGTTGTTAAAACAGGAATTTTATCTTTTTTTATATCAGAATAAGTATATCCATACTCTTTTGACAAATGAGCGCCAGAGACTATTAATTTAAAATTAATTCCTTGATCCTTTGATAGTAAACTATATAGTGGACTTAATAAATCATATTCTGATCTTATGGCAGTAAAAGCAATAATTTTTATCATACTATATTCATAACTTTCACTTTTTGAAATTGCATTTTTGCATTTATTGCAAACTGTTTATCTACATCGCGATCACCAAAAAAAACAGATTTTTCTACTTCTATTGATAATACTTTTAAAGAACCTAAATTCGGTTTAGAAAAACTTTTAGAATCAACGCCTGTGAAAATCACATTTTTTTCATTAAAAAATTTATCTAAACCCAAATTTTTAAATTTTTTTTTTTGTAAAACAGGGTTCCCATCTGTAATTAAAAATATTTCATAATTATTTTTAAAGTATTTAAGAATATTAGTTACTCTATTATCTAATTTTATTTTTGGTTCAAAGTTTCTAAAAATATTTAGTGCTTTATTAATAAAAGTTTGTTTGTCAAGATTAATATTATATAAATCATAAGCTTCAGAAAATATATATGGATATGAACTCCCCATATCTAACCACCTGTTTTTCATAAATGACAAAGAATCACGCTTCAATAATTTGGATATTTCTTTATAAGCCTGAGCAATAAATTTGTATTCATCATACAAAGTTCCATCCATGTCAAAACCAACATAAGAAACTTCATTCCAATTAATTTTGTTAAATAAAGATCTCATCATAATATCTTGACATTTTCATTCCATATTTAATTTTTTTTGGAAGAATTTTATTTGAATTAATGAAATTTTGAATAATTAACTCAATCCAATTTTCACTAGCAGCAAAACCTAAAGCCATCCCACCAGCTATTCTAGTGTTAATTTCTAAAATATAAATCTCTTTTTTATCTGTAATAAAAAACTGAAAATTTATAGGACCTTTAAACTTAATACTTAACGATATTTTTTTTACTAAATCTTCAATTTTTAAATTTTTGACTACAATACCTTTACTAGATTTACCATCAATTACATTTAATCTTTCTCTTGGAATAATATAAATAGGTCTACCGTTAACATCAAAGAAACAATCAACTGTATATTCTTGCCCAATAATTTTTTTTTGAGATATCATATTTGTCATGTCAATCTCAGATTTAAAATCATTTAAAAAAATCCCTGATCCTCCCCTTCCGACTCTGGGTTTGATTATTTCGAATTCAGATTTTAAGCTTGACTCAGGAGTTAATATACCTATGTTTTTAAAAAACCTAAAAGCGATCCATTTATCCTGAAATGTTTTTATAGTATCAATAGGGGATATAATAACTTTAATATTTTTACTTCTAAAAAAGCTTACTCTTTCAGACCATCCTAATAAGGTTTCATCAAATGAAGGAATAACAATATCTATATTATAATCATCTAATAATGTAGAGATTTTTTTCCATAAGTTTTTATCATTATGTTTTGGCATCAAAATAAAATCATCACACATAACTTTAGCATGATTAAAATCAGATATATCCGAGCCAATAACTCTGTTTCCAGAATTTTTAATAGCCTTAATAATATAGCCAGAAGTCAAACTCCCCGAAGCTTCAATTAAAATATTCAATTTTTAAATTTTTTTTGCTACAACATTAATTCTACTAGAAAAAGATCCGTTAGTGAGATCAATTCTTCTATTTTCATAAAGTTCAAGAATTTTAAATTTTTCATTTAGCAAATTCTTAATTCTTTCATCATTATAATACGACTGAATAGTTCCATTTTCATGATCGTTTTCAACAATTTGATCAAATCCCTCATTTTTAAAAGATGCATCTAGAGTGCTTATTATATCGAAAAAAATAACACCATTAGTTTTCAAAGTTCTATGAAGTTCTTTAATACCTTTTTTAGCAATATCATAATTCATGCTGTCAATAACTCCATGAGAAAGCATAAAATTAAAAAAATTTGACTCATAAGGTAAATTTGTGATATCTGAAACAATAACTCTTTTTATTAGATGATTTAAATTTAATCTTCTAAAATATTTTTGAGCATAAGAAATTGCCTCTTCTGATAAATCAAAACCATACACGTCTAGTTTATATTCGTCTAAAAACTTAACATGCCTTCCAATTCCACAACCAAAATCAAGAATTTTAGGACTCTTGTCAATGTTGGCAAAAGAATTGAAACCAATTTTTTTTCTTACATATTTTGAAATAAATCTAATTATTTCTTCATTTGGGTAAAAAACAAAATTATTTTTATTTTGATAAGATTTGTCCCAATCATTTTTTTTAAGTATACTCATATTAAATCATTTTTCTTATAATTTTTTTTTGATTCTTTTCCAATAATTTGATCCCATTTCATTGGGGAAATTCCTGAACCAGGTCTCTTTGTGGTCAAGTTATTTTCGCTGAATAATTCACCTTTAAAAATATTTTTATTTGCAACTATACTTTTTCTGGCAGAAATAATGTTTTTAAGTTCACTTTCAGTTGGTTTTTTTGTACCATTTCCTCTACATGCAAGACTTATGTTTTCTATTGCTAAAACCATTTTATAAAATTCTTTAGGTTCTAAAGAAGCAAAATGATCTGGACCATCCATTTCTCTGTTTAATGTTAAATGTTTTTCAATTATAGTTGCTCCCATCGCAACAGCAGCTATTGGAACTTCAATTCCTAAAGTATGATCGCTGTACCCAACTTTGACATTAAATTTTTTAGAAATATGATTCATAGCTTTTAAATTAACATCACTCATTGGAGTTGGATAAGATGTATTACAATGTAACACACTAATTTTATCTAAGGTTAAATTATTAGATGTCAAGACATTTAGTGCATTTTCAATATCATCAATCGTAGCCATACCAGTTGATAATACTACAGGTTTGTTAAGAGATGCTATTTTTTTTAAATAAGGAAAGTTAGTTATTTCTCCACTTGGAATTTTAAATAAATCCATATTCAAACTTTGAAGAAAATCTATTGACTCTAAATCAAATGCAGATGATAAGAATTTTATATTCTTATCATTACAATAATTTATTAATTCTAAATGACTTTCATGATTAAGCTCTAGAGATTTTAACATTTCAAACTGATTCGTTTTCGATGAATCAGTTCTAGATTTTTGATATTCAGATTTTTCAGCCATTTTAGTGACTATGTTTTCTGCTTTAAATGTTTGAAATTTAATATAATCTGCTTTTGCTTTAGAAGCCGAATCTATAAGTTTTTTGGCAATCTCAATATCACCATTGTGATTGACTCCTGCTTCAGCTATTATTATTACTTTATTATCTATCATCTTAATGTTGCTGGGTTACCATAAATAATTGAATTATCTTTCACATCTTTCACTACAACAGAGCCCGCACCAATAACTACATTCTTGCCAATTTTAATATTATTTTTTATAGTAGAGTTTGCTCCTACAAAAGAATCTTCTCCAATAATAACATTACCACATATTACAGAACCAGGTCCTACGTGAACTCCTTTAGAAATTATTGATTCGTGTTCTACTATACAAGATGAATTTAATATTACATTGTCACCAATTGAGCAGAGAAAATTAACAATAACATTTTTAGATATAAAAATTCCATTTCCCAAAATTGAGTTTTTAGAAATATTAGAACTTTTACTAATAACATTTATCAATAGTTGATTTTTGCTTCTTAAAAACGTAGAAATTTTTGTTCTTATTAAATTATTTCCAATACCTAAAGCATAAGAGTAGTTATTTTCATTATCTAAGCTTTCACTCATTTCATTTCCTAAATAATTTAAATTAAAAGGATTATTGTTAGATTTTTTCAGGGCAGTATATCCTATTATATCATAGTTATTTTCAAGCAAAGTCTCTGCTACTACAAAGGCATGTCCAGAGTATCCAACTAAAATAATTTTTTTTTTATATTCTTGCACTACTAGGTATATTAACAATTCTACTTTCTAAATATTCTGCATTTTTTTGAGAATCTCTTTGGCAATCTTTGTACATAGGCAACCTATACATTAATTGCCATATAGGTCTGGTCATTACCTTATTGTCATTTGAATAATTTAAAAACAAATCTCTTTCTTTTTTATTTTCTAGTCTAATGCACATTAACCAATAATTCCATTCAGTGTTTTTAGGAATCGAGACTAATTCCGTTCCGTTTTTCATAAAAACACTTTTATATTCATCATATAATAACTTTTTGTTCAACATTATCTCATTAATATTTTCCAACTGAGCGCAAGCAAGGGCGGCATTTATATTAGACATTCTATAATTGTAACCCAATTCATCATGATAAAATTCCCATTTATGAGCAACTTTAGCCGTTGTAGTTATGTGTTTTGCTTTCTTGCCAAGAAGTTCATTGTTAGTACAAATAGATCCGCCAGCTCCAGATGTGATTATTTTATTTCCATTAAAACTAAAAGCTGACAAATCACCAATACTTCCAGAGAATCTTCCCTTATACTTACTACCTAAAGACTCTGCCGAATCCTCAACAATTAATATATTCCATTTTTTACATATTTTAATGATCTCATCCATTTCACACATGAAACCAAAAGTATGCATTACTACACATGCAGAAATGCGATTACCAGTTGTTTTGTTAAAAGTTCCTGTATCTCTAATTTCCGCATTTTGATCAAGAAAATCTTGTAAAGCTGAGGGTGAAAGCCCCATGGTTTCAAGATCAACATCTATAAAAACAGGTCGTGCATTTAAATACGAAATAGCATTAGCAGTAGCCACAAATGTTAAAGCCTGGGTAATTACTTCATCTCCATTACCAACATTAGCTAATTTTAAACAAATATGTAGAGCAGAAGTGCCATTAACTACAGCAATAGTTTTCTTAACATTATTTAGCTTACACATTTTTTCTTCGAATAGATCTACATATTTTCCAACAGATGAAACAAATGTACTGTCAATTGCATTCAATAAATATTTTTTTTCATTTCCAAAAAAAACAGGCTCGTGTAAAGAAATAAAACTTTCTCTTCCATAGCAGGATTTTATTCCGTTAATTATATTTTTAAATTTAATATTCATTAAAACATTACATTTTAGAATCCAAATAATTTTCTTTTTCCATATGGTTAAATTTGGGTATCATATAATTAAATAGATCAATTAAATCTTTTTTAATCCATTTTTTTTTTGATCTCATTTTAATAATTTCTTTTTCGAATTTTAAGATTTTATTAAAATCCTTGTCTAAAATATTTTTTATAATTCCCAGGTCACTAAATTTTTGAAGATCTAATTTTTCATTTTTAGTATAAAATTCTTCAAAAGGTTTTTCGCCAGAAGTATTGGATTTTGAGAAAAAACATGGCCACATTCCCTTTGAAGGCAATGTATTTGAAAGTTTTCTTGCCTCGTCTTCGCTTTTACACAAAAAAGGCTTATAACCATTTTCTTTTAAAAAAAATTTAGCTATATCAACAAATGATATTAAATGTAGTGCATCCGAAAGTTTTGGAAAAAAAATGTCTCTATTATTACCAAAAATACAAGACATTAAACAAAGAATTCCCGCTTCTTTTTCAGAAACAAAATATCTTTTAATATCGTTTGGAGCTACAATAGGTTGATTTTTAGACAATCTTAACTTAAATCCATTTAATAAGGAACCGTCTGAAAATGCAACATTTGCAAATCTAGCTGTTGAAATAGAAATCTCATTACTTCTTCTCATTAAAAACATTTCCATAATTCTTTTTGATGCACCCATCATATTTACGGGATTAGCAGCTTTATCAGTTGAAACACAAAAATATTTTTTTGAATTATTTTTAATTGATTGCTTTAATGTTTTATCAGTATTAAAAATATTAACATCAATCATTCGCATTAAAGTATAAGGATCTTTTTCACTTCTAACATGTTTTAAAGCAGATAAGTTTAGAACATAATCATATTTTCCGTCGTTATCAATGAAACAATCATACTCTAAAGAACCAATATCTAATGCGTAAGTTTTAAAATCTCCGTTTATGTAGCCATATGAACTTCTTAAATCTCTAACTAATTCTACTAAATTATTTTCAGAAATATCTACAACATGTAGTTTACTTGGGTTCCTTTTGAAAATTTCTTTTGTTACAGCTTTTCCAATAGATCCTGCGCCACCTAAAATTAAAAAAGTTGAAACATTAATAATTTCATTTAATTTTTTAGAATTAATTAAGACATCATTAACGAATAATTCATTAGACCTGCCAATCATATCTAATACTTTCATATAATGTTTTTATTATATATATATTTATTGTACCAATCATAAAATGATTTTAATCCAATATTTAAAGTAGTTGTTGGATTATAATTAAAATCATTTCTTATTTTAGAAATATCTGAATACGTTTTTAAAACATCCCCTTTTCTAACAGGCTTAAAATTAATTTTAGCTTTCTTACCAATTACATCTTCTAATATTTTAATAAAATTCATTAATTTGTATGGATTTGAATTACCAATATTGTAAATGCTGAATTTTTTTAAATTTTCATTAGAGTCAACACTAATCACTCCGTTTACAATGTCATCAATGTAAGTGAAATCTCTCAACATATTGCCGTTATTATATACATTGATAGGCTTTTCCTCAATAATATTTTTTAAGAAAATAAAAGGTGCCATATCAGGTCGACCCCATGGACCATATACTGTAAAAAACCTCAACCCAGTTGTTTTTAAGTTAAAAAGATGACTATAAGAATGTGCTATTAATTCATTTGATTTTTTTGTAGCTGCATATAAACTTATTGGATGATCAACATTATCTTCTTCTTTAAAAGGAACATCTTCTCTGTCCCCATAAACACTAGAACTACTGGCATAAATAAAATGTTTTATTTTATGATTTTTAGAACATTCTATAATATTTGTAAATCCATTAATATTATTTCTAATATAAGTGTATGGATTAGTAATGCTAAACTGAACACCTGCTTGCGCAGCAAGGTTTATCACTATATCAAAACTACATGATTCAAATAAGTTATTAAGTTTAGAGATATCAGTTATATCTAACTTAGAAAATTTAAAGTTTGGAAAAGTTTCACTTTTATATAAGTTATTATCTTTTAGGTTTGAAACATTTATGCCAAGTTCTGGTAATTTTAAAAGTTTTAATTTTATGTTATAATATGAGTTAATATTATCAATACCATAAACTAAATACCCTTTATTAATTAATTTTTTACAAACATGAAAACCAATAAAGCCTAGAGCTCCAGTAATTAAAAATTTTTTTTTGTTAAAATTTTTATAATCTACCATCAATCAGGTTTTTAGGAATAAAACTTTTTATGTCATAAATAACCGATTTAGAATTATTAGACAATTTTTTAAAATCAACTAATTTGAAATCAGAATGAGAAACAGCTAAAATAACTGCATCATAAGTCTTAGAATATATTTTTTCTAAATCATTGATTATTTTAAAATTATATTTATTTTCGATTTCGATTTCAGAAGCCCATGGGTCACATACATCAATGTTACAACCAAATGATTCCAACTCATCTTTAACATCAATGACTCTAGAATTTCTAATGTCAGGACAATTTTCTTTAAACGTAAAACCTAATATCAAGACTTTACTATATAAAATTTTAATTCCTTTAGATATCATCAACTTTACAACTTTTTCAGCAACAAATTTTGGGACAGATTCATTAACCTTTCTGCCTGAATAAATAACTTCAGGATAATAGCCAAGAGATTCTGCCTTATGTGCCAAATAGTAAGGGTCAACACTTATACAATGACCACCAACTAATCCTGGTTTAAATTTTAAAAAATTCCATTTTGAGGCAGCTGCATCTAAAACATCCGTAGTATCTAGATTCATTCTTTCAAAAATTAGAGCCAGCTCATTTACAAAACTTATATTTAAATCTCGTTGGGCATTTTCAATAACTTTAGAAGCTTCAGCAACTTTTATAGATGGAGCTAAATGAGTTCCATTTTCTAAAATGGAATTATAGAGATCATCTACTATTTTAGCGGTTTTTGAATTACTTCCAGATGTTACTTTTTTAATCTTAGTTAAAGTGTTTATTTTATCACCAGGATTAATACGTTCTGGAGAATATCCAACGAAAAAATCTTCATTAAAATTCATTTTACTTAGGGATTCAATTATTGGAACACAAATTTCTTCTGTTGCTCCTGGATAAACAGTAGATTCATAAATAACTATATCACCTTTTTTTAAAATACTACTAACTAACTTGCTTGCAGATTTTAAAGGCGACAAATCTGGACGCTTATCTATATCAATTGGAGTAGGAACTGTTATTATAAAAATATTACAATTATTTAAATCTAAAATTGAATTAGTAAGTTTTAAACCTTTTTTATTTTTGTTATTATTTTTATCAACTAAAACAGATTTTAGATCATTACTATTTATCTCTAAATTATTATCATTGAATTCTTTGAGGTCATTTATTCTTTCTTCATTTATGTCAAAGCCATAAGTTTTATATATTTTTGAAAACTCATATGCTAACGGAAGTCCAACATAACCAAGACCTATTATGCCAATATTTCTATTCATTTGAAAAATTTATAAGTTTATTTTTAAGTGTTTTATAAAATTCCAAATAATAAACTAAAAGAAATGAAAAAACTAAACCATAGAATAGCCAGGTTATAACTATATTCATTCTCTTAGGGTTAGAATATTTAAGAGGAACAACTGAATCCTCAATTATAGTGAAAACAGGAGAATCTTTATTAACCTTAATCTTTTGAGTTTCAACTTGATTTAACAATGATGAATAAATCTGATTTGAAAGATCATATTCACTTTCTAATTTTTTTAATCTTGTTGAGGATAGTGAAGTAACTAAATTGATATTACTGTCTTGAAATGAAGAAAGAGCAATCTCCTTTTTAATAAAATCTTTTTCTGCTTTAATAAATTGTTTTTGCAAAAATTCCAATTCAACTCTTGATTTTTTAATTTGGAAATCAACAATAAACTTTTGAAAAAGATGGTATGCTTTATTAACAAGTTGAGTAGAAAGATCAGGATCGTGTAACATTGATTTAATAATTGTAACTCCAGTTTCGGGATCAGTTTCAAGAGATATATGAGAACTTAACTTATTATATATTTTTTTTTCTTTTTTGGATAACTTATTAGGTCTATCGTAAGAATCAATGATAGTTTTAAGTTCCGGATCATTTCTTTTAGATCTATTTTTTATATAAACAATTAAATTATTTTTTAAATCATTGACTAATTTTGGCAAACCTAACGTATATTTTTCAAAAATTTCAATTACACTTTCTTCATATATCTCGGCATAAAACTGTTCAAAATTAACAAACTTATTTTCACTTTCAACAAACATCTTTTCTTTCAATAGTTCTTTTTTAAAAGAATTACTATTTAAAATCATTGGGAAATGTACCTCATTAATAACATTGTCAGCTGATAATGAACCTAAGTTTAGTCCAGCCATCATAGCGAGACCACTCAATCCATTTGAAGATGAACTACTAGTTGTTTGAGGAATAAAAACTATTGAGGATTCATATTCTTTAGAGCTAAAAAAAGCAATAAATAAACCCAAAAACAAAAAAGATAAAATTACCTTTAAAACCAAATTTGACCTATTTAAAAATGGTTTAATGTAAAGTTTTAAATCTATATTGTCTTCTTTATTTACAAAATCATCAAAATCTTTTTGAGAATATTTTTTCATAACATATTTTAAATCTAATTTATATTAATAATAGTTTTAATTTTACACACATATTCTAAATTTTTCGAATATATATTTGGTAAATTAAAAATTTAAGAAACTATTTCTTGTTTTCTGCACATTTGAACGTATGGAGCGGTTTTGCTGAAAATTTGAGACCTTAATATTAATGTCTTTTCAATAAAATATGGTCTTATATCAAATATTTTTTATAATAGCTCAGACTTACCAATTTCATAACATTTAAAGCCAATTTTCTCCAATTTAATCTTATCTAGTATTTTTCTTCCATCGAAAATAAAAGATGGTTTTTCCATATTAATATATATTTTTTCAAAATCTAAATACTTGAATTCATCCCACTCTGTTAAAACTACAATAGCATGAGATTTTTTAATTGCATCTTCACTAGAATTACAAACTGTCACTTTTTTTAATCTTTTTTTAATTTCACTTGAACTTAATTGTTTTGATTCCCAAAGATTAATTAAATCCGATTCAATTTTTAATTTTGAAACTTTAGGATCATAAACAAGTATATTTGAACCCTCTTCAATTAATTTATCACAAATGTATATTGCTGCTGATTCTCTAGAATCATTAGTATCTTTTTTAAAAGCCCAGCCAAAAAAAGTAATATTTTTGTCATTTACTGTCTTAAAAAGTGAACTAATTATAATATTTGTAAATCTGGATTTTTGATAATCATTAATGTCAATAACTCCTTTCCAATATGACGCAACTTCATGCAATCCATAATATTGACATAAATAGACTAAATTTAAAATATCCTTTTGAAAACAGCTACCTCCAAATCCTACAGAAGCATTTAAAAACTTGTGTCCTATTCTTGAATCTTTTCCTACAGCAATTGAAACATCCTGGATATCAGCACCTGTAACCTCGCATAATGCAGAAATACTATTTATCGAACTTATTCTTTGAGCTAAAAAAGCATTAGAAACAAGTTTGGAAAGCTCAGATGACCATAGATTTGTTGTTACTATTTTTTCAATGTTAATCCAGTTCAAATAAATATCAACTAATGCTTTTATAGCAATTTTTCCGGACTTAGTTTGATCTCCACCAATTAGAACTCTGTCCGATTTATATAAATCTTGAATAGCTGTCCCTTCTGCTAAAAACTCAGGGTTAGAAAGTACTTCAAATTTAATTTTGTTATCATTAGAAGTAAGAATAGATTTAATAGTTTCAGCTGTTCTGACTGGCAAAGTACTTTTTTCTACAATAATTTTATCATTTCTTGAAACTTTGGCAATTTGTCGAGCACACTTTTCGACATAAGTGAGATCAGCTGCCATCCCTTTACCTTCTCCATAAGTTTTTGTAGGAGTATTAACAGCCATGAAAATCATTTCGGATTCAAATATTGCTTTATCAACATCATTTGAAAAAAATAAATTTCTTCCTCTACATTCTTTAACTATTTCAAATAAACCAGGTTCATATATAGGTAATTTAGACAGATCTGGATTATTCCATGCATTGATTCTATCTTTATTTAAGTCTACAACAGTTACAATTAAACCTGGACACTGTTGAGCAATGACTGCCATTGTAGGTCCACCTACATAACCTGCTCCAATACAACATATCTTAGAAATCTTCATAGCTTCGCTTTTATACTCACAAATTAAGTGGTAAAAATATAATTATTAATTCAAGTAATAACTAAGCTTCAAAAATAATTAAAGATTCTTGGTTTAAACTTGTCTTTGAAATAAAAAAATTAATTTTTCTTTTTATTTTTAACTCAATTTTTGGAGATATTTCATCCAAATATTCTTTGTTTATATTATCCCCAACAATTAAAATTTCTATAAGCCCACTATCTATCCCTTTAGCATAGTCTCCAAGAATCATTATTTTTTTTACATCTCCAATCCTGTTATAAACCGTTTCTAGAATTTCTTCAATACCCAGGTGCTTGTGGACTATTTTTTGAATAATTTTAAAAAGGGGGTGGGAAGCGTTGGCCTTATAAATAACTTTATTGTTTTCACTGTGTTTTTCTAAATAGCCTGCAGAAGTTAAATTATTTAATTCTTTTCTGACAGAATTAGTAGATTCTCCAAATTCATTTGCAAGACTATTTAAATAACCCTTATTAGCTATATTTAAAAAAAACTTGATAAGAAGTCTTAATCTAGTTTTGGATGTGATTAGGGATTCTAACATATATTAAGCAACAAAAGTACTTGATTTTTTTAAAATAAAAAATCATAGTTTTACATTTATTCTGTTTTAAATGAAAAAAACTGTTTTAATAACTGGAGCCGCTGGATTTTTAGGATCACATTTATGTGATTATTTCCTGTCTAAAAATTTCAAGGTAATTGGAATAGACAATCTCATAACCGGTAATTTAAAGAACCTGTCTCACCTTAACTTAAATAAGGATTTTCAGCTCAATAAAATTGACATCACCCATGATTTTAATCTAGAGGATTCTATAGATTATATACTACATTTTGCCTCTCCAGCCAGCCCAATTGACTATTTAAAAATTCCACTGGAAACTC
>ERZ807291.1250-NODE-1250-length-41926-cov-6.912015_pt1 | contig 41926 bp, 39 predicted proteins | sample MGYA00521257_ERZ807291 | MGnify/ENA primary metagenome ERZ807291 (study PRJEB31413, sample SAMN03169783) | marine metagenome | biome: Marine; feature: Water; material: Subsurface seawater | place: North Sea | collected 2011-04-28 | depth 1 m m ...
ATGTAGACGGCGATTTAACATCTTCCATTATAACTTATAATCCGGTCGATACAAGTAAATGGGGTACGTATATTATAACGTATAATGTAAAGGATGCTGCCGGACTTGCTGCGGTCGAAGTCACTAGAACCGTTATTGTCCAACACCAATATCTTCCAATCATTGTAGGACTCGGTAAATCTCCAGTAACAGTTGAACAAAATTCTCAGTATAATGACCCAGGAGCAACAGCATGGGATAAAATGGATGGAGACCTAACTGGTGAAATTAAAACTGTGAATCATGTGAATACAAGTAAAGTAGGAACATACGTTGTAACATATAATGTGACCGACTCAGAAGGGTACATCGCAAAGACAGTAACCAGAACTGTTTATGTAGTAGATCATACATTGAGAAATTCTGTTTTAGGTGGACCATATACAGGATACTCTCCGAAACAAACACTTTTAAATTATAAACATGGTGCGCAAGCATCCACTCGTTCTATTTTAAGAAGGGGATGGAATACATCATTTGCTACGGGAACAGTTAATGGACAAAATCGTGTTATTACACCTTTCCGAGCAGTAAACAACTCTGGAGATTTCCTTGCTCGTAATAATTATAAATGTGGAGGACCTACCGGAATGAGTAAAAGTTCAATTGGGTGGGCTAGGAGCAAAATATTCCTTGGTTCAAAAATAGATAATTGTGACAATAGTGATGTTCCAGGTGCGTCTGGTAATGTGAAATATGTGTATGATTCGTCTAACTATATTACGTATAAGCGTCAACAAGCCGTAAATCAGAATTATAACGACATTAAAAATTAAGGAGATGGTTAAACACTTGGTAATTTCAAATGGAAATCGGACAACGGTATAAACCGCCTATTATTCCCCCATTATGATAATTCGATAATTTTCGAATCAATTCATATAAAAAACAAATAATTATATCAATTAATATAATTATTTTTGTCTTATTAATGGTTTAATGTTTGGAAAAAATCCATGACACAAACTCCTCCATGTCTTTTATTTGATTCGCGTTTTCAAACATAGTCATACATTCTTCCTTTTTGTTTAAAAATTTTTCAAAACAAATATCCTCGACTTGTTTTTGTTTAAAATTCATGTTATTGTTTGTAAAATAGTTTAAAAATGATGCTAAAAAGAAGGAGTATTTTTCGAACCCAATATTTTGTAAAAGTCCAATTTCTTGAATATGTTGAAATATTCGAAATGTTTCATAAATTTTATCAATATTGAATAACAATAAATAGGACTTTAATAAATTATTCGTAATATGAATTCGATTTTCCATCGTCAAATTTGTATTTTCCCAAAACATTAACAAATTGGACCATGTAGATATTTTCACTCCAAAAGGCGAAATTCCTTTATTTTTATTCATTTTTTCTTTTTCTACATATTCGTTTAATCCAATATTTCCCAATAAAACATTATGAACAAATAAAGAGGGAGTATGAAGATACTCTAAATTTTTGCTATAAACTTGTTCAGTATATTCATTGTATAAAATATATGCCTTCTCTAAATACGAATCTATTTGATTCTCATCCATTTTAACTAGATATAACACGGAGAGTGTATTCGTCATTGTTTTAAAACCGTGGTATTGTAGTTCCTGTTTTTGTTTATCATTTTGGAAAGTTACTTTATGTATATCTTCTAAATATTCTAGCAATCTTTTCGAAAAGGAGGAAATAATTTCATTATTGTAACGAGAAAGTTCCATAATAGACTATATTTAGACATTTCTAATTTCCAGAATTTTCATTCAATAAAATGCGTATAATTACATAAATAAAACTACATATTTATTTTATAATTATGAGCTCAATGATAGAATCCAAACCTGCACAACCCGAACTTGAAACTTTCCGTCTTCCGGATATTAAAACCCTTCAGCATGCCTCGAAACTTGCCATTGTTGACGATAAACCAATTATGCTTGATTATTGGAATGATTCTTTAGAGAAAACTGTATTAATCGGTGTAAAAGAGAATCAGGAAAAACTTTTAGTAAAAAGTGAGGAAGAATACACCAGTCCTATTACTAAAATTTATAAAACAGGAAGTGAATTTATTATTGCCACTGAGAACTCTATTTATTTAGTCGATGTGAACATTCCTACTAAACGCATATCTTCTTAAATCCGTATAATTTATATAATTGCTTACCTATAAACGTAATCAATTATAAAATAGTAGACAAACTTTCAAGTTGTTCTGTTGTTAATTTGTCTGGAAATTCTATTTGAAATGTAACAATTAAACTTCCTATATTGTCTTTACGTTTCATACCCATATTAGGAATTTTTTTGCGATAATTTGGTTTAATAACATTAATATTTGACTTGTTATTAAATGCCAATTTTTTATTATTGATATGTTCCAATTCAAACGAAAATCCACACAACGCCTCCTTTAATGATATGGTTTTGTTATATAATAGATCAAGTCCATTTCGTTGAAAACAACTATTGTTTTCAATCTGTATAGCAATTTTTACATCTCCTTTCACTTGTTCACTTGTAACATTACCTTTTTCACCTAAAGTTATTATTTCATTGTCATCAATACCTTCGTATACGTTTACATAAGTAGTTTCTTCTTCTCTTATTTTCGTTTCTCCAATCATAATCCAGCGTTCAATATTAATAGGTATGGTACATCCATAATATGCTTGTTCTAGTGAAATTGTTAGTGGTATTGTTAAAGTTTCGGGTTTACTATATTGATTCATTTGTCTTCCGAATAGATGTTCCTCAGGAACACCCCCATGGAAAATTCGCACATTTGGCACATTGTGTCCACCCATAGTAGTATTCATCATATTTCCAAACAATGATGAAAATAACTCATTTATATCTGGACTCGTTTCGTCCATTGTTTCACCCCGCATAAATGGCATTCCAGACGCATGTGAGAAAAAAGAGAAGGGATTATCTCCAAATTCTTGCTCTAAATCGTATTGTTTTTTTTTCGTTTTGTCTCCGATGACATTGTATGCTTCGTTAATTTGTTTCATTTTATCAGATGCGTCTAAATTGTTGTTTCGATCAGGATGATAATGTAAACTTTTTTGTCTGTATGCTTTTTTTATTTCACTTTCACTCGCTTTTTTACTTACGTCTAAAACTTCGTAGTAACTCATTTTATATAGTAGAATCCATTTTTTTATATAATAATTCTCCGTAATAATGATTTAATCTAAAAATGAACATAAAATAGAATCGTTAGAATTCATTATATGGAAACCTTTTTTTTAACAAGACAATCATCAACGCCTAATGTTAGTTTCCTGTCTAAATATAAACCGTATTATATTGACGATTTCGTAGGCAATGAACAATTAATTTCAGTTATTTTGTCATTAAAACAAATTGATGAATTAAATGTCTTAATTAGTGGTCCGTCGAATTGTGGTAAAACATCACTGTTATATGCTATTATTCGAAACTATTATAAGTTAGATAAAACCCAAACATTACCAGAAAGCAATATTATGTTCATCAACAGTTTGAAAGAACAAGGAATTAATTATTATCGCAATGAAATGAAATCATTTTGTCAATCAAAATGTTCCATTATTGGTAAGAAAAAATTAGTAATTGTAGATGATATGGATCTAATAAATGAACAATGTCAGCAGGTATTTAGAAATCATATTGATAAATATAAATCAAACATTCTTTTTGTCTCTGTATGTTCGAACATACATAAAGTTATAGAAAGTATCCAATCGCGTTTACATATTATTAAGATGATTTCTCCGGATTTTCACAATGTTCGTGAAATCACAAACAAGGTTATTCAATGCGAACGTTTAGTAATTGAACCGGATGCTCGTGAATATTTACTGTCGTTTTCAAAATTTTCAATTCGTCAAGTATTATCACATTTAGAAAAAATGGTCATTTTGAATGATTCAACTACTGTATTCACAATAGATATTTGTAAAAACATTCTTTCTAATATTTCACAACATCAGTTTGAAGAATTTGTTCATTGTTTACAGGAGAACAATCTAAAAAAAGGGATCGATATTTTGTATTCTATATACGATTATGGTTATTCTGTAATTGATATTTTAGACATGTTTTATTCGTTTATTAAATCGACCGATATTTTAGACGAAAATAGAAAATATGAACTATTACCCATAATATGTAACTATATTACGTATTTTCATAATCTACATGAGGATAGTATTGAATTGGTAATGTTTTCACATGAAGTGTATAATAGTATTCGTGAAGAATCTGAAAAAAATATATAATATCTATATTTAGTATACTATGCTAAAACAAATTTTCCGTGAAAATGTACCAAGTAATATCTTATTTGACTTACTCGACAAGGTATGTTTAAAAACGGACAAATATTATTTAGTAGATAAAAATGCGTATCGTAAAGTAACATTTCATGAATATCATAAATCCTTTTTAGAAACATTATTACCCTATTATCAAGAATCGAAAAAGTTTTATGTAGAACGCGATTTTTCTTATAATTCATTTGTGAATATTATCCGACAAATATGTAAAAGTGGTGATATTATGTTTACATCCAAAATAAAGTATAACGAATCCAAATACAATATTGACTATTTTATTTATTTTTGATTCGTTATAGAGTATTATGTATATTAACATATAAGATTAATGGTTAAGAATAATAATTCTATAATATATATATTCAGATGGCATTATTTAGTGAAAAGAACGTTTTATATACGATTGCAACATTAGGAATTATTGTTGTAGCAAATATGTTCGGGAGCAAAATACGTGATGCTGTAAATCCCAACAATGAAGATGAACTTATTCGAAAATATTTATTAAACGATAGTCCGTTATATGGTTATAATCGTCCCAAATTATGGATTCATAGTAGTTATGAATATAATGCGCGTAAATGGAAAAGTTTCGGATCTCGAACTTCTACCGATTTAAATCAACCTTATATTCATTTGACCATTCAGTCGATTATTCATCATTGTGGAGATGACTTTAATATTTGTTTAATAGACGATGATTCATTTAGCCAATTAATACCTGGATGGAAGACAAATGTAAGCGAATTGGCCGAACCATCACTTACTTATTTTAGAGAACTTGCCATGTGCGAGTTATTATATATTTATGGTGGATTTGTTGTACCAAACACGTTTATCTGTTTGAAAAATCTGGGTCCTCTTTATTTATCCGGTATAAAGGACGATAAACCATTTGTTTGTGAAACGCCAAACCATTTTGCTAATATAATTAACAATCACAATAATAATATCTTTACATCTAGTCATAAATTTATGGGTTCTCCAAAGCGCTCTCCTGTTATTCGAGATATGATAGACTATATTAAAACGCGAAATTGTAATGCATATTTAACAGCAGAACCGCAATTTTTTGGTTATGTTTCGAGATGGTTAAATAATGAATGTACTAAGAATCATATTAACAAAGTAGATGGAATTTACATTGGTGTAAAAACTGTCGATGGAAAACCTGTTACAATTGAGGATTTACTAAGTGAAAGTGCTATTGATTTATGTAAAAATAGAACATGTGGTATTTACTTACCGGGTGACGAATTATTAAAACGATGCGCCTATAAATGGTTTTCCGTTCTTCCAATAAACGAATTATTAAAGAGTAATATGATTGTTACAAAATATTTAACTGCTTCTTTACAAGAGGTTCCGGTAAAGGAGACGAAAATTGTTACGAAAACAGTAGTGTCAATTTAATATTTTGTATTTATTATGATATGATTACATTATATCATAATGTTGAAAATTGCCCATCGTGGATACACTGAGCAGCATGAAGACAATTCTCTTGGTGCATTCCAAGAAGCAATCAAACATAATTTTGATATGATTGAATTGGATATTCAATTAGATAAAGATGATCGTATTATCATTTTCCACGATCAACTTATTGAAACTCGTCGTGTAAACTCCATGACACTCCAAGAAATACATGTTCACCATCCGAATGTGTTATTATTGTCTACCTTTTTTGAAAAATTCGACTATACAAAAATTGCCTTATATTTTGATTTGAAAGGATCGGATAAATTGTCTTATATATTACATGAATTTCTGAAGAAACGTGAAATTGTCTTGGACAAAATATGGTTTGCTAGTTTTAATATAAAACATTTGGATATTTTACACGAAAATGGTGATTATCAACTCGGTCTTATTAGTGACAATGTGTTTAATAGACAGTTATTACGTTATTTTATCAATAAATACAATATTTCGTTCGTTTGCTTTTCTTGGACAGTTATAGATAAGAACACTATTGATTTCTTACATTCAAAAGGTGTTTCCACATTTATATATACCCTTAAAGACAAGAGTATTTTATCCCTTGTCCAAGAATACAATGTCGACGGAATTGTTAGTGATATATTGCTTTAAACCTTTGAAGATTTAAAATGGAACATTTTAATTCGTTATTGTCACGATATGATTATTATTATTCTTATATGTAATATTAGAGTTGTTGCCATTATTGGAAAATATATTACAAATAATATAATTTTGTATCAATGCATCCGCACAACCTGAAAATAATATTCCCGTACAACGTGAAACATCCTTATTTGTTGAAATCGAAGAATTCGATATATTATTAATAAGTATTTTATTCATGGTTAATCTATACGTCTGAGAGCAAAATATTCCAATATTTCCTTTCATTATATGGGCCATACTATCACGTCCATGTAAAATGTAATAATTATTATTTTTAATTACATTTTCCAACTTAGTATCAAGTAGACCCGATGCCCATTCTAAAATAGGTTCGGGAATATTAACCCGTGTATTCGGTAAAAATTTGGCAATCGCAAGTTGAGCATTTGATAAACAATTACCATTATAATAACCATTTTCAGACGTACATTTTTCATAATCAAATACGTCTCCTACCGGACCAACAATACCACTTTTACCATATGTATCGCCAGTATCTTCATTATCGGTCAAAACCTTTATTTCTGAACCCTTAGACTGGATATTTTTAATGGACACATCATTTAACACAATATTATTATTACCTATATTAAAATCTTCTTTTAAATCTTTGTAACCATTCACGGCAACACCTTTTGAATTAAGTACAATACCATACATATTTGCGTCTAAACCGCCGTCATTATAAAAAACACCAGTTTTAGGATAAGGATGATTTATAGGATCGTTTAAATATAAATATACTTGATCAATATCATTTTGTATAACATGTTTGATATTTTTTACACTCACTTCCTTTCCTTCTAAAAAAATAGTTTCGTTTTCATCTATCTGTTCTAGAAATGAAATTATAAATTGTGCTTGTGAAAACAAGGAATTAAATTCAATTTTCATTTTTTGATTATCAATATGAACATCATTTATGTAAACATTATGCGAACCATTTAAATGAATTGCTCCTACAGCAAATTCCTCAATTGTTAAATTATCGAATATTAAGTTATGACAATGTCCTGGTGAATGAATGCCATGATGAGATGTTTTGCCCAAATGTCCATTTTTTATAATAATATTACTACAACCCGTAATGTTTTTTCCAAAAAACGCAGGACCTTGTTCCATTATAAATGGTGAACTGCCTAATTCAATATGACTATAAAATGTCTGTTGATGAAAAAACAGATCAGACTGTTGTATTTTAAAACCATTCAGATCTAATACAACATCGTCGCTTTGTATAACAATCATCGCAAAGAACCCTAAAACATATCCCGATTTATCTTTTTCGTCTAATTGACTCAACCATTCTTTTGTTGGTTTTCCATTACTATTTTTATTCGGTGAAAATACAATATTTTCGCACAATTTATAATAACCAGGAGTTTTAATAATATAACTACCATTTTCGAAATCACATTGTTTTAATTCAACTATATTGTACATAGAACAAGGATAATATTCATTTATTATGTTACTCAACGAATAGTTTTTGAAAAATAAATTAGTAAAATCAAAAGATTTTTCAAAAAATAAAAAGGGACATTCATACCACAATCTTAAAATATTGCGATCATCTTTTTCAACACATTCATTGTATTTTTTACAATCACAATACATTTATATATTATAGAAATATAAAATTGATAGTCTATTCTTTCATAAATTCATTAGTAATAAATAGATAATTATTAATAATAAGTATGGATACTCATTTGCCTACCCCGCCACCTGTTGACAGAACGGACGTCAATTTACCATCTGAATTTGAAAATAAACCAATTTGCGATGAAATGTTAGATTGGTTTCTAAACAATAAACAAGCGAAAAGTTTAAATATGACACCTTCGATAGTAAAAACAATGGGCAAACTAATTCAATGTAAACATTCAGTTAATTATTTATGTGATAAAGACAAAGAAATTAAGCATTGTTATGACCATCATTATATTAAAAATCAAAAATACTTTGATTTAATGGACGAACTGGATAGTTTTGTCCTATCTATTTTAATGTATAAATATCATTAGTTATTAGTTATTAGTGTCTTTATTGGATATTATAAAATTATAACCATCTTTACAAACATCTTCTATAGTACATGTTGTTTCCCAATGTAAACGTTTTTTTGCTTTTTCTGCGTCCGAATATACACTTTCAATATCTCCGGGTCTTCGTTCAGTTATTTTATATGGTATAGTAATTCCATTAACCTTTTCAAAAGTTTTTACTAATTCCATCACACTCACTCCTTTACCGGTTCCCAAATTATATATATTTGTTCCTTTTTTGCTGTAGTTTATAGCAGAAATATGACCACGTGCCAAATCCATAACATGAATGAAATCACGCACGCAAGTACCATCCGGTGTATTATAATCATCTCCAAAAATAGATAATTCGTTATATTGTCGACTGGCAACACGCAAGACAAATGGGAACAAATTGTTAGGTATACCATTAGGATCCTCGCCAATCAATCCCGACGGATGTGCCCCTACTGGATTAAAATAACGCAACAAAGTAATTTCAAAGTCGGGATTAACTTTCGAAAAATCTTGTAATATTTGCTCTTGGAAATATTTGGTTTGTCCATATGGATTTGTTAAACCCGCACCGGTTTGATGTGTTTCCAATAATGGCGGTTCTTGTGTACCATATACAGTTGCGGATGAAGAAAAAATAAATTTCTTACAATCATATTTTTTCATCATTTCTAATAAACATAATGTCCCATTTAGATTTTGACTATAATAAGTGAGAGGGTGTTCAATGGATTCGCCAACCGATTTTAAGGAAGCAAAATGAATAATACCATCGATATGTTTTGATTGAAATATCTTTTCTAAATCTGTTTTAACAGTTACATCGCCTTCTACTAAATCAAAATTTTCAGGATGTTCTGCTAATTTCAAAATATTATCATATACAGATAAAGTAGAGTTATAAAGATTATCTATAATAGTTACTTTGTGATCAGTGTTCCCTAACAAAACTGCTACATGAGAACCGATAAATCCAAGACCACCGGTGAGTAAAATGTGCATATATTATAATATGTCATAAAAATTATTCGTTTGTTTCGACGAATTCAATAACCATGAAAACGAAGATTTACTGTGCCCATATAACTCAATCGCATGCTTTCCGATTAGAAAATCGATAAAAGCCTGCTCTTCAAAGTTCAATTCATTATGACTTTCTCTTTTATACAACACATTTTTGAATTGTTGTATAGGTTTATCAATATATTTTTGAGGTAAATGTGTAATTTCATAACACGCTATATAAAGTTTCAACTTCTTTTGGCAAAAAGGGGTGTTATAAATTAAATGACATAATTTTGGATGATTTGTAATTTGAAAATGTTCAATAAAATCATCTTCATACCGATAATGAATATAATTGTATTTCTTAGGTAATTTCTTTTTAATAGTTTTAAATATACCGAATAATTTTGAACACGGTATTATCTTTTCATAAAAGTTTATTTCGTCTTGAAATGATGGACATACTGCCCAAAATTGTCGTAATACTATATGTTCCATTTCAATACGGTCGAGTTGTGGTAATAATACACGTTCTTTATCCAACCATTCAATTGCTCGAATATTGTCTACATAATGATGGCAATTCGTTTCATTTAATGATAATGTATGAAAACGAATGTAAAAGGATGTTTCAATAAAGGAATCATCAAATAATTCACTAAACTCCACATTTTTCCATTGACTCAAGTTTTCTTTATTACGATAACTTGCATATCGAAAAGTAAAATAGATTTGATGTATAATACAAAAATTAATAGAATAGTGAATATCATACATTTGGTTACATAAACCACCATATGTATCGAATATTAAGATCATCTACATTAAAATTATAAAAAGTTTACTTTATTTCCTACGATAAAAATAATTATATTTCACTTTTATCTTTCCATACAGCAATATCTTGCGTAATTCCCAAATGATCAACCGTTTTAAATTCTTTATGTAATAACATAGGCAATAATACTTCCCATTCCTCATATTCATAAGCATTTTTTTGTATATCGTCATACAATTCTTCCATTATTTCATAAAAATAGTCAAACTTTACACCGCTTATTTTGTAAAAACATGTAAAATAATATGCTCTATCGGTGACTTCTTCATTTCGTTTGAAAATAATATCTTCGTTTTCATAAATACTATAATTAAAAGTATCATTTATTAAATAACGTCCCGTGATTTTAAACACATTTTTAATATTCATAGTTGCATAATATTGTTTAATATATTCCAGAATTTTAAAGGTTTGTGAAATTTCACCAAATACTTTATGAATACTGTTGTTTGTAAACTCGTTTACAATGGCATCATTATGATGGTTAATAAAGCAATTTGTCAAGTCATTCAAAATATTGTATTCATAATCATTAAAATCTGAATTATCGTATAAAATAATAAAACTATCGGGTATATGTTTTCGAACCGAACCAATTGTGTTTTGAACTTGTTGAAAACGTTCCTCTGTACTATATATAGAACGATTCGGAGCATAACTAAAAGGTTTTGATGACGTATAAATTTTGGATGTAATTATAACTACATTAAAGTTTTGATTTAATATATGTTTCATTGTACATTTTCGATTTAAAAAATATTCATCCCAAAATGGCGGATAGAAAACTTGCGGTTTAATTGTAAAAAAATAGTCTTGGCCTTTATTTAAAATCCATTTTAACGAAACATTTTGTATATTATCAAATGAATATCCTTTGTTATACAACGATAATCGTCGCTGAATCGTAGACGGATAGAACTTATTTTGATATATTATTGGTAAACGCGTAATCATTGCTAGAGATAATGTAAACGAGAACGATTCGGGCCATAAAGACGTTTCAAACAACACATTTGGTTTGTAAGTTTCTAACAATTTATTCAATTCTTCAATATTATGATAAGAATATTGATGTTTTACATCTTTGATATGAACTTTACCAAATATTATTAAATCAATATTTTTGTTTGATTTTATTTTTCTCAATAACTCATTCACTATATAATATCCCTTTACGTCAGATATATCTCCAATTATACCAATGACAAACCTACTTTTATTTGAATTTTGAATTTTTCTATCAAAATGACGATAATCGGGTAAAGCCGAAACAATAATATTATTATAATCCTTCATATATTTACCGATTGAATGTATATTTCCAATATGTTGCGTAATTACACGATTAAACTTATGAATATTAAATTTATATTCAACTATATTTTCATTAATTTCATAATAATACATTTGTGGACTTTTAAAAAATAAACTGTAATCGTGTGTTAAAATAGTACAATCAAAATCCATATCTAATATTTGGTTCACGAAATAGTTGGAATGTTCAACAATAGAATTAAAAAAAACCTTTTCGATTTTATTTCGATGTTGTTTAATAAATTCCAAAGAATCATTTTCATTTACATAAGGATCGAATAATATTTCATCATTTATATACCAATATAACTTATTTTTAAAATTTCGCACTACCAAAAAAGTCACATGATATTTATAATAACTAATAATCGAATTTAAAAAAAACGAACATCCGCCACCAAAACAAGGAAAATCAATTATTAAAAAAACTTTTTCGTGATCTTTCAAAAAATCCTGCAAATTAGTTTGCTTTTTTAATGGTCTAAAAAAAGGTTGATTGCGTTTTTCAATAAAATGTAATTTGCTTTCGTCTATATACGGATCATCAATAGACGTGTGTGGATAAGATGTAATATCATAGACATTTCTATACAAATCAAAAATTTTACTGTAATTATGAGTAATCACTTTTTGATAACATAACTCCAATGGTTTGATTGTTGTATATAATCCTTCACTTCTTCCATATTCAATCCAATGTTTAATGGCCTTGGTCTGTGTATTGATTCCGGCATGTATCAAATGATTATTATAGTAAACATAAAATATCCAATCAAAATCTTTTAATACAATACGTCTCCCTTCTTTGTATCCATTATCGATATAATGCTTTTCTGCCTTTTCTTTTGTAATATACCCCCGATCAATTAAATCACTATTTATAGCAATATATTGTGTCCATTCAAATGATTTCGATTTTAATGGACGTCTATCGCGTATTCCCAATTCATAATAATGTTTTAATGCCAATTCTTCGGATATAATTCCACTATCAATTAAATCTGTATTTGCGATTAAATATTCTTTCCAATTAAAATTTTTAATTATAGTTGATTTTGATGGAACTATACTAGAAAACATTATAAATAAAGTATATTATTTAATCCTAATAAAAACGATTGTTATAATATTTTTATGAAACTCATATTACAATCAAAACAATTATCATGTATTACAGAACCAACTAATGATGAAATACATATAATTACACAATTCTTTAAACCAAATGATTCAATACGACTGAAAGAAATTCAATTCGCGTTGAAACAAAACCATAATAATAAACATATTCACCATATTCATTTATTAAACGAAAAAATATATAATTCAAAAGAATTAGGACTAGAAAGCAATAAAATAATTCAAACCAATATTGGAAAACGACTGACATTTCAAGATGTATTTGTTTATGTTCGAAATCATAATATTAATGGATATGTCATAATGATTAACTCAGACATATGTTTAAATCACACAATCAATCGGTTGTTACGTTCATCCATGAAAGAAAATAAACAAGTTTGTTGTTTGTTGCGATATGAATATAATAAACAGGAACCCTCTAAATCTACGATATTTGGTCCAAGATATGATAGTCAAGATACGTGGATTTTCCATTCAAAACAAATAATTTTGCCAATTTCGGAAAAGGTGTTTTCATTCGAATTCGGAAAACCCGGATGTGACAATAAACTCATTTATTTATTTTCCATTCTTGGTTATGAAATTATTAATGACCCAAAGACCATTCAAACATATCATATTCATGCATCCAAACAACGCAATTATTCCATACGAGATTCTGTAAAATTACCGATCGGAGTGATTATTCCCTATGGATTTCAAGTTCAAGATATGAAACAACAATTGGGCATAGACTTACATAAATATCAAGTATGGTCAAACAATTTCCAAAATATTTCGTTTGACAATAATAAAATGCTTTTTGATTATATTACTCGTAAATTTGATAAGAACCAACATTTTATTATACCACGCGTTTCTGGTATTGAAAATAATATTGCAGTATTTTCACGTATAATTCATGAAAAATTACATCACGATATTGATTCACTGCGTATTTATATAAAGAAAACGTTAAAGGCAATGAAAAATAATGCTGGCATTTCATTAACTAGCGAAAATAGCATATTATATTATTCTAATTTGTATTTATCCGCATTTGATCAATGTGAAATTTATGCCAGTTGGGAACCACAAGGTGAATATATAAAACATATTTCTCAATCTCATTCTTACATGTTACATACTTACCCGAATAAGGAGAGGTTTTGGGCATACAATTTTGATATTTTCCATTATATTTATAATAATCCATGGACTTGGGCATTAAAGAACAAGCGCATATTGTTAATATCGCCTTTCGAAGAAACATTGAAAGAACAAGTTCCAAACCGTCATCTTATTTACGACAATGTAGATTTATTTCCCGGGTGCGAGTTTATATATTTAAAACCTCCTCAAACACAAGCAGACGAACATTCGAGCGACTTTAGTATTGAGTTTGACAACTTCAAAGATAGTGTAAATGAAATCTTGGACCATTTCGATGTTGCTCTCGTTTCATGCGGTGGATATGGAAATCCAATTTGTGGGCATATTTATTCTAAAGGAAAATCGGCAATTTACGTCGGAGGAGTACTACAAATGTATTTTGGTATTTTGGGGAATCGTTGGATTCAAGAACGAAATGATATAATACAACTATTTTACAATGGCTTTTGGAAACGTCCCAAACCAAGTGAAAAACCTAAAAATTGTAATAAAGTGGAAAATGCGTGTTATTGGTAAGTATACTATTTTTGTTTTATCTATATTTTATATATAAATGGAAGAACCTTTAGATATAAAATTACAACAAGAAAAGGATCATCGCAAAGAAATATTAGAAAAAATAAGAGGACCTGCGCCTGCACGAGGAAAAACGATCAAAATTAAAAAGAAAAAACGAGATCCTTCCGTCGACGAATTGAAAGAACAAACTACTATTTCGGAAAGTATACCTGATGATAAACCGGTGATAAGTGGTCGTCTAAACGAAAATTTAATTGATTTATTAGATGAATTGGCAAAATTTATGGTAAAGCGAGGAGAACCATTTCGTGCGCGCGCTTATCAAAAGGCGCAAGAAAGTATTATTACTCATCCAAATGAAATTAATCTGACTAATTATCAACAATTAATTTCTCTTCCAGGTGTTGGTGAAACTATTGTGAAAAAAATAAAGGAATATATCCAGACAGGAACATTACGCTTACTAGAGCGCGAGCGGGCTGATCCTAAAAACATTTTCTCGGATATTTACGGTATTGGTCCTAAAAAAGCGGCAGACTTGGTTAATAAAGGGATTACTTCCATTGAACAATTGCGTGAGAAACAAGAGGAAATGTTAAATAACGTTCAGAAAATGGGATTGAAACATTACGAGGACATTTTGAAACGAATTCCAAGAAAAGAAATAGAAGAGTATAATGATGTTTTTGAAGGAGTGTTTGATCAAGTTAAAGATCTGGATTCTCAATTTGAAATAGTAGGCAGTTTTCGCAGAGGTGCCAAAACATCGGGTGATATTGACGTCATTGTTACATCCGAAAATAAGAATGTCTTTAAAAACTTTATCGACAAATTAGTAGAAGAAAAAATCATTGTAGAACTATTATCTAGAGGAAACACCAAAAGTTTGGTTGTAGCCAAACTACCATCGTCGGACACTGTCAGACGTGTCGATTTTATGTATACATCCAAAGAAGAATATCCATTTGCAATACTTTATTTTACAGGAAGTAAAATATTCAATACCGTTATGCGCGGTCGCGCTTTAACAATGGGTTATTCGCTGAATGAACACGGATTATATAAAATGGATGGGAAAAAGAAGGGGGCAAAATTAGACAAAATATTTGATAATGAGAAAGAAGTATTTGATTTTTTGAAAATGGAATACAAGGAACCGAACCAACGTATTGATGGACGTTCTGTAGTTTCATCGAACCCATCTTTAAAAAATGAATTCGTTGAACCATTGATAGTCCAAGAGACAATTCAACCAATACAACCCGATAATAACGATATTTTTGAACCCGAAATGAATGAACCCGAAATGAATGAACCCGAAATGAAAGAAATCAAAATGAAAATAAAAGAAGTGAAACAAAAGGAGAAGGAAGAAATTAAAATGAAAATAAAAGAAGTGAAACAAAAGGAGAAGGAAGAAATTAAATTAATGAAGTTGAAAGAAAAAAATGATAAAAAGACGCGTAAAAATCGCGAAAAAGAGCAAAATAACAAGGATAAAGCATTGGAAAAAACTAGAAAGAAACGTGAAAAGGAAGTACAACAGGAAAGAAAAAAGAAGGAAAAAGAAGAGGAAAAGACTCGAAAAAAACGCGAAAAGGAAAATAAAATTGAAAATAAATTAAAGAAGAAAAACGTAACTAAGAAAAACATGCCCGAGAAAAAAAAATTGAAAATAAAAGATAATACTTGTCTCAATTGTAAAACGAATCCATTAAATGTTCATAATAATGACCCCGCATTACATGCTATTGAACATTTCAAAACAGGTGGAATAAGTGTACTTGACAATCTAAGTGAAAAAACATTAAACGCAATGTTGATTAAAACGAATGAAGTATATCGTAATCTTGGACCAAATGAACAACCACTTGTCAGCGATAATCAATATGATATTTTGGAAGATTATATCAAGGAAAAATATCCAAAAAGCAACATTATTGGTAAAATAGGAGCACCTGTAGAAAAAAATAAAATAAAATTACCATACGAAATGGCATCTATGGATAAAATTAAACCTGACACAAAAGCACTTCCTTCGTGGAAATCAAAATACAATGGTCCATATGTACTGTCGTGTAAATTGGATGGAGTCAGTGGATTATATACTACGGAGAATGATAGTTTCGGTCTTTATACACGCGGTGATGGAAAAGTGGGTCAAGATGTATCACATTTCTTAACTTATATGAAACTTCCAAAAGATAAGGATATTGTTGTGCGCGGCGAATTTATTATGGCAAAGAAAACGTTCGAAACAAAATATTCCAGTAAATTTGCAAATGCGCGCAATTTAATCGCAGGCACAGTGAATCGAGTATCGATAAATGATACAGTATACGATATGGATTTTGTTGCGTATGAAATGATCAAACCAGTATTAAAACCAAGTGAGCAAATGGCAAAACTACAGGAACTCGGATTCAACGTTGTTCGTAATGAAACGCATGAAAATATTGACAATGATGAATTATCGAAAATACTGGTTGATTGGCGCGATAATTATGACTACGAAATTGATGGTGTTATTGTTACAAATGATGAAATATATTCTCGAAAATCAGGAAACCCTGATCATTCGTTCGCATTCAAAATGGCACTTTCGGATCAAATGGCAGAAACCAAAGTATTAGACATTGAATGGAACGCAAGCAAAGACGGATATTTGAAACCAATTGTTCATATTGAACCCATAAAACTAGGTGGCGTCACTATTAAGAAAGCGACCGGATTTAATGGTGCGTTTATCGAATCCAATAAAATTGGTGTAGGTGCGATTATTCAAATTATTCGAAGTGGAGATGTTATTCCATATATACGCAATGTTATAACTCCTGCTGAACAACCGCTTATGCCAACTGTAGATTACATTTGGAATGACACTCATGTAGACATTATGTTGGAAAATAAAAATGACGATGAAAATGTGCGAAACAAAAACATTGTGGGATTTTTTAAAGGAATAGAAGTCGATGGATTGGGTGAAAAGAATGTTGTCAAAATGGTTGATGCGGGTTATGACAGTGTACCTAAAATTTTGGCTATGACAAAGGAACAAATATTATCAATAGACGGATTCAAAGAAAAAATGGCAGAAAAACTTCATTCCGGGATTTTAGATAAAACCGAAAAGGCATCCTTATCTAAACTTATGTCTGTATCCAATATGTTTGGGCGAGGATTCAGCGATAAGAAAATCGAACTCATTTTGAACGAATATCCAAATATATTGTCTTCTACAGAAGACCAAGAAACCAAAGTACAAAAATTGAAAGACATAAAAGGTATGGCATTGAAAACAGCGCAAGCGTTCGTAAAAGAAATACCCCAATTCATAGAATTCTTACAAGAATGTAAGTTAGAGTCAAAATTGGTAATAAATGAAACACAAAATCTAGTAGTAGATGAATCGCATCCTTTATATAAGAAATCGGTAGTTATGAGCGGAACTCGTGACAAAGAACTAGATAAAAAATTAAAAGATCTTGGTGCTTCATTAAGTACAAGTGTTACAAGCAAAACTTTTTGTGTGATTACCCCTGATCCGGAAAGCGATACGGGAAAAGTTGCTAATGCTAAGAAACTCAATATTCCACTGTATACACCTGAAGCATTTAAAGAAAAATATCGTCTATAAAATTGATAGACTTTTTTTGATAGTTTATTATTAACAAACAGATAATTATTAATAATGAATACAATTACTACTTCAGAAAACACTCAATCTTCGTTGATGAATGTGATTCATCCAGATGCCCGACTTCTCATTGAAAATGGCATAATTAAATCGATGACCGTGATCGACTGGGGAAAAGCAATGGCGCGCGCAAATGAAATTATTCAAAAAGATCTACTCCGACATTGCGGAATAGAAGCATATGATCCCGAACTCGACACCGATTGTCCTGCGATTGAAACCAAAAATAATAGTCCCGGATTTGATATATTGGCAATACATCCAACCACCGGTCAACCACTAAGAATTCAATCCAAAATGCGGCAAGTGAAAGGTACAACCGACTTCTCACAGCAAACCCACTTCGAAACTACGCGACGTCACAGTGAGAAAAACAAGGGTAATTCTTCGGATACTGGACATGTGGCATATTCTACCGACGAATTCGACTATGTGATGGTGACACTAGTCAACGTAGGAAAAGATGGCAAGTTGAGAGGGAACCGCAATAGCGTCGATAATTGGTCATTCTCCATTATTCCTATCACCGAATTGGTGAACGGTGAAAAAGGATGCTGTGTGACATCCATCAGTTCTTCTCTATTGAAGAAGCATCAATATAAGATCGACCCTGTAAACCCTCCTGTATTTTAACCCGTTTTACATTTGCAATGTCCGGATTAATTTTCTAAACATTATAGAAAACCGAAAGTTTATTCAAAATAATATATATATATATATATATATTATGAACGTTATTTCTTTAGGATATACATGTTATGTGAAAAAATTAATACAGCATAGTAATTTTCAAAAAGATACAGATATTTTTGATTGGTTTCATTCTTTCGAATTTAATAAAAATATAAAAAGTTTAGATAATAAATTTAATATTTTTGAAAATATAGTAAAATCTCCAATAGATGTTGATTTAAGCTCTAATAATGTGTATTATAACACAATATATTCTTTTAGATTACCTCATGAAACGAATTTAAATGAAAGTAAACAAAAGTATGCAAGAAGATATGAAAGATTTATTAACTACAAAAAAAGTAATGAAAAATTTGTTTTTATTAGGCAAATAAATAGAGGTATTTATGATGTTCCAGCAGAAAAATTAGAAAGTAATTATAATGATGAAATGTATGCAAAAATAATTTCATATCTTCCCGCACAATCTATAATTTTATTAATTACTGATAAAAAATTATCATTAGATGATAAGAAAAATATATCAGACAATTTTATTTTACTTGATAATAGTATTTCACCAGGACACATTGCTCATGGTAGTTATTTATCTTATAAAAATGATATAATTAAATATTATAATGAACTATTCGAATATATAAATAATAATTTCAATAATGTAGATATTAATATTATGAAAGAATTAATTAAAAATGAAAAAATTGGTATTAATAACTAATTTTCCTACATTTTTCTAACAATATGAAGGAAAATTAATCCGGACATTGCAAATGTAAAACGGGTTAAACCCTTAAAAAAAATAAACTATGAATATTCATAAAAATATAATTGCGATAAATCGTAGTTATATTTTTTTTTGGAAATTTAAGAAATCGACTCTATAAATGTATCCCGACCATGATTATTTATATCCAATAACAAATATTTACGATTTTTTTTCATACATGCTCGACCTAAAACGCCGGATCCGGCAAATATATCCATACACAAATCGCCTTCATTCGAATATAACTGAAGAATTCTCTCTAGCAATTTTACTGGTTTTTGTGTCGCATATTGTAACTTTTCACCGAGTTGCGTATTACTAATGTCGCACCAAACATCACGTAAAGGAATTCCCTGCATTTCGTCTAAGAATCGCTTAATCCTAGGAATGTTATTTTTATTATATACTAACCGATTATCTTCATCTAACGTTTTCATTTTATCTTTTGTAACATACCATTGTTTCTTAGTATCTTTCCATTCATATCTTAAATTCATTCTTGGATTTACGTCAGGTTGTGAATTATGTAATGCGGTAGTCACGTATTCTTTTTTATGAATTTCACAAAACTTCACATTTGATTTCTTCTTATATTCTTCGTCATATGGAAAATATAATGGGTTAAATTTGGCATTTCCCTTTCCCTTTTTTGAATATACAATAATCGTGTCATGAAATCGGTTAAGTTGATACAGATTTTTTGCGTTTCCACCGGTTTGCCAAACAATCTCATTTTTAAAATTACCCAATCCGAATATTTCATCGCAAATAACCCGGAAATAGTGAGAAATTTTAGGTTCAATGTGTATGACAATATTACAATTGGGTTTTAAACAGCGCTCACATTCTACAACGCGTAGTTTAATGAATTCAAGATAATCCTCTACGCTTTTGAATTTATCATCAAAATTGAAGAAATTTCTTCCGGTGTTGTATGGCGGATCGAAATAAATAAAATCAACCGAATTGTCAGGCAACTCTTTTAAATGATCCAAATTATCTCCGACATAATATTCGTTTTCTAGTGTATTCATAGTATTAGTTGATATTTCCATGTTATTATTATCAATGTTACTGTCGTGTAAAATCAATTTTTTATAATTCATTATGTAACTCACATGTCTTCATTTTAATTCGTTTAGGGTTATTTCTATAAATAAACTTCTGTTATTATAGTAATGTTCATTTATAAATTTAAAGAATTATCTCTTATTTTTATTTTTAATGAAAAATGTGCTTGTACAACGATTAAAAATATGATAAATGATATTGATCATTTATATGACACTGAAAAATATTTTGATGTGCATAAACATAAATTTTCGAATATGTCCATCGACGAATTGTTTTTAGACAATGAATCCATTATACTATTTTTTTCGCGCAATCCATATAGTCGTTTTCTAAGTGGATATAGTAAAATTCGGTATAAAAGTATATTAAAACTACGTGTAGATTCAAGTAAAACGCAAAAAAAATGTAACGAACTCGTGAATAATGGAAATATAAATGTAGATGAATGGGCAGAAATCATTCACCAAATAAAACCAAATCATTTAGAATTTCATTTCCGACCTCAAACCCATGGTTTAGAAGATTTTTTAAATTCGGACAGAGTAATATTATATGATATTCATAATTTAAGTCAAGTTCATACTTATTTAGAAGAAACCTTTCATATTTCATTACCGTGCGAAATCCACGATAGTTATGATTTAAAAAAAGAAGAACCTAGTGAGAAAACAAAACAACTCATAATAGATTATTATAAAAACGATTTCGAATTATTAAAATATTCCACAGATTTTTTCATGTAATTTTATTTTTATAATAGATTTAAAAATAAAATAATGTTTATTACTAGTCAATGAAACCAATTAAAAGTTATATTTGCGGATGTACTTACAATGTTGAACCATATTTAGAAAAAGTTTTAAAAAACATTCAACATTTATCCGAGATATTCGATGACTATTACATTATTTTTTCACATGATGATTCGGAAGACAATACGCTTACACTATTGGAAAATTTTATGATGGAACATCCTGGAAAAATGAAAATTGTTAAAGGAAACAAACAATTAGGAGATATTCGTACACAAAATATAGCAAATGCGAGAAACAAAATATTATACACAATAAAAGAATTGGGTTTCCAAGATTTTGACTACTTTATTATGATGGACATGGACGACGTAAATGCGGGAAAAATGAATTTACCGGTGATAAATACTTTTATAGACTCAGAACGTAATGAAGAACCATTGCCATGGGATTCGTTGTCATTTAATCGTGTGATTTATTATGATTTGTGGGCGCTCTCTATCGAACCGTACACTTTTAGTTGTAATCATTATAATAATGTACGAAAAGTAAAACATCTTATGGTTCAACGTGTAAAAGACGCAATGGGTCAATCGATTCTACAAGATCCTAATCATGGTCTTGTACCCTGTATTTCAGCGTTCAATGGATTTGCAATTTATCGCACGAAAAAGTTCATAAATATCAATTATGAATGGAACGTTCATAAAACCCTTACGATTTATCCTAAATATATCATCGACCAAATGTCTCGTGCGGTATGTGAACAACCAATAAATCGACATGATGATTGTGAACATCGTTATTTCCACATACGCGCTTCGCAATTAAGTAACGCGCGCATATGTATTTCTCCTATGTGTTTATTTCAATCCTAACATTATAATCCGTATTTGTATCTTCATTTACTAAATAAATAAAATAATATATGCAGAATACAACTGTTATAACTATTACTAATTCCATTAATAGTTATAATGTAAGTGTCTTTATTTACGTTGAAAAATTACTTTCTGTTCTTTCTTGTTTTCCCGTCAGATTTCTTAAATAACTTGAATGTTCCCTTCTTTGGTTTGAATCCTGCCTTTTCAAGACGTCTCATTTTCTTAGCAGTAGCGTGCTTCTTTCGGGAGACAATTCTTCCGCGTTTGTTCATCATAAGATGCTTCTTCTCTAAACCACCTGATGTATGCTTAGCACTTCCATGCATGACTTCTGCGCGAGTTCCCGTTGCTTTTACGTGTCTTGACATTATATATTAACAATAGAAATTATTCATATTGCTAAATATTGGTTTAGTTACGTTTCTTTTGAGTCGATTTTTTACGCCTGCCTTTTATTCTTCGTTTTGTCCCTTTTTTAATATATCCGAATTTACCCTTTTTCGCAAAATAACCGTATTTTTCTAAACGCCTTTCTTTTCTGGATGTGTCATATTTCACTTTTGAAACGATGCGTCCATGTTTATTGACAACTAAATCGTCCTTCGTTAATTCACCACTTGTTTTATACGCCGTTCCATTCATTACTTTTTCTCTAGAACCAAATAATTCATTGTATTCGACATCTTTTATGGTATATGTTCCTTTGATTGGATCTCGTACTGGACGTTTCATTTATATTATAACAATATATTATCATAATTTCATACAAAAATTGCGACCAATTAGTTTACCTCTTACATACACGTTTTGCATTTTCGTACAATTTGTTACGGTTTTATAGTTCATTACTTGTCCGGGACTTGATATTTGCACAATCTGACTATATCGTTGTCTACATGTTAATGGATTTTTAGTCGATTCTAATGACTTTATTGCTAAAGAACGTTGATCATTTGTTTGATATGAACGATTAAATTTAAACATAATTGGTGCCATTATATAGTTATTCTTATTTTAACAAATAATGAAAAAATAGGTTAAAATAAATATATACGTATATGGTATTATGTTGTCCGTCGGTATTAACGGTTTCGGACGAATAGGTAAGTGTGTATTTCTCCAACTCATTTATAATAATATGATGGATGTTAAAGTGATTAATGCTCCCGATTTTGATATTCAAAATATAGAATCTTATTTAAAGCGTGACAGTGTACATCAGTACAACAAAAATTTTCAGGTCTCTATTATTGATAATGATACATTTGAAATCAATGGTAAAACAATTCATATCTTGCGTAATCGCGACGCAAGTAAATTAGAATGGAGAAAATACGGTGTAAATCATATTATTGATGCAACCGGTGTGTATTTAACCGAAGAAAAGGCGTGTCAACATGATGTTGATTATATTGTTATGAGTGCTCCTGCTAAAGACGATAGTCCCCTTTTTGTATATGGTGCCAACGAACAGAATTACAAAGGTCAGAAAATTGTAAGTAATGCGTCATGTACAACCAATTGTATTACCCCCATTTTACGTCATTTAAGCGATAATTATGGAATTAATCAAGCCAACTTTACAACAATTCACGCTTCTACCGCAAGTCAAAAAGTAGTGGATACTGCCCATTCGAAAAGTCGCACAAATCGTTCTATTTTTAACAATATTATTCCGCATAGTACAGGTGCTTCTGCTTCTATTGCGAAAATTCTCCCTGAATTAGAAGGAAAAGTAGTAGGTACATCTGTTCGCGTTCCCGTGAATAGTGTATCACTTGTAGATTTGAATGTAGTGTTGGAAACAGAAACTAAAATAGAAACTATTTTAGAGTCTATGAAAAAAGATTCTTATCTGCAGGTGGTAAGAGAAAATATCGTAAGTTCGGATTTACTTTCGACAGAGTGTCCTTCTATTGTAGACGAAAAAGCGTCTATGGAATTAGGAAATAACCATTTTAAATTGATGATTTGGTATGACAATGAATGGTCTTACGCAAGTCAATTGATTAAATTGGTGAATGTCATATATCAACACAATAGTCATCCTCACTTTATCGACAACTTGAATTTTCAAGGTAAAGATGTGTTTTTACGTCTCGATTTGAATGTTCCTGTAAACAATGGTGAAATTACCAGCAATTTCCGTATTACTTCGGCACTTCCAACTATCCAACGCATTTTGAAAGACGAACCAAACCGTTTAATCGTTGGATCTCATTTTGGTAGACCGAAAGGTAATGATGAACAATTTTCTCTGAAATTTTTAATTCCGGAACTAGAAAATTTATTAGGAAAACATGTTGGATTTTTGAATGAAGGACTACATGATACAACTTTACAACGTCTTAATAGTGATCCAGACCATAAAATATATTTAATGGAAAACTTGCGCTTCCATGAAGAGGAAACAAACTACAAAACGATGGATTTAACCAATAACATGGCATATAACACGATTCAACAATTGGGTACTATTTATATAAATGACGCATTTGGATGTATGCATCGTGATCATTTAAGTATTGCCGGTGTTCAAATGGCAGAAAAAGGATACGGTTATTTGATTGATAAAGAACTTACAGCACTTCAATCGATTACCAAAAACGAATCTTCCAAGAAGATTTTAGCCATCATTGGTGGCGGGAAAATGGACGATAAATTGGAATTACTGAAAAATCTTTCCAAAAAAGTAGATCATATTTATATTTGCGGCGGAAACATCAACTCTATTGTGAAAAATGATATGGCAGATTATTTACAAGAAATTTCTTCCAACAAATCTGAAATATCTTTAATGTGCGATGGTTTATGTGCCGAAAATTTAGAAGATGATCCTAAACACATTACTACCGATAAATTAAATAGTAATGAGTCCTTTTTTGATATTGGAATGAAATCACTGAATCATTTACATAAACTCATTAAACAACACGATATTGTCTTTTGGAATGGAACATTGGGGGTAGTAGAAGATGAAAAATACAAACAAGGATCTGAAATATTAGTTCATTTATTAAAACAAGAATTGAAACGATGTGATGATAAACAAGTCATTGTGGGTGGCGGTGATACAGGCGGATTTACAAATAATTACAAACACAATTTTACCCATATTTCAACAGGTGGTGGTGCTTCCATTGAATATATTTCATTTGATACATTACCTGGTTTAGAATATTTCAAGAAATAAAACATAGATATATTATATGTATTTGTACATAATATATGCTCTCATTGGCATACTTTCCGGAATATCCATGGGTATTATAGGCATTGGTGCAGGGGTTATTACACTACCATTATTGCTGGCTACAGGAATGAATATTAAAAAAGCGGTGGGTTGTATATTATTAATGCAACTTCTCCCACAAAGTTTAGCCGGCGTATTAATCTATCATAACGACAAAAATATAGAATATACATCGGCATTCATTGTTATATTAGGATCCGTTATAGGAATCATAATTGGAGCATATATGGTGTCGAACGATATTATAAGTGAATCTCTTACTTACAAATTATTAACAATCGTTATGATTTTTACATCTATCGTATTTAGTAAAAAATATTTAATTGATTTATAACAATTGAAACGTAAACCCATTAACTTTCAGTATTACAGTATATACATGTAAAAAATCTGTCTCCATAAGGACCACTTTCTCGCTCTGAAATCCAATTGTGTTCCTTGTTATGTTTAATACAATTACGTGTAATATCTAGTTCGGTTAATTCTATTTTTTGTTTTATTACTTCTAAATAACGCTTTAATTCACACATTTCACTATAAAATGTCTCTCGTTTTTTAAGAAGTTCATTATGACTATGCTGGAATTCCTCCATAGTTAATTATATAATTTGGATTTATATAATTATGAAAACTAATTTTATAAAATACATTTGGAAAAGGTTTAAATATTATATTGAATTATAAACTATAATATGCAAATATTTGTGAAAACACTAACCGGAAAAACGATTACACTTGAGGTAGAAGCAAGTGATACGATTGATAATGTAAAACAGAAAATTCAAGACAAGGAGGGTATTCCACCTGACCAACAACGTCTGATTTTTGCTGGAAAACAATTGGAAGATGGACGCACATTAAATGATTATAATATTCAAAAAGAGTCGACTCTTCATTTGGTGTTGCGTTTAAGAGGAGGCATTTAGATGAAATGTTTATATCATAATATTATGTTATTATTATATAACGATGAATACTTTATACACCGGAAATCTAGTGAGAAAAGGACGAAATGTAATGGCTAAAATAAAAGAAATATATGAGAATAAGGAATTAAATTACGAATCTAAAATAAAACAAATAACTGACATTCTTACCAACAATAAAGAGTTATTTAAAAAAAAAGACTTTATGGAGAATGAATCATTATTAGATTATATTAATCAGTTTAATACAAGATGTCTTCCAATCAAAAACGAGAAAGTACTTCATGCGATTAGCAAAAAAATTTCATATTTACAAGAAAACCCTGATTTAGCAAAATTAATTGGCAAAATATTAAATGAAGAAGTAAAACAATCACTGCCTCTTATCGCCGGAGATTGTGAAGACATTGGAACCCATTGTGATTTAGACACCTATAATCGTAACCAAGTTATATGTAATATGCAAAAAGGGTCGGATATTGAAAATGCTGAATATGGTGAAAGATGTACAATGGCAAAATCATGTAATAGACCAATTGATGTACCTCCAAATGAAAATCATGAAGAAGTGAATCCAATTCCGGAACAAAATGAAAATAATGAAGTAGTGGATGCAGTTCCTGAACTTTCTCCTCAAGATTTAAAGGAATTTAAACAATTTAAGGAATTTAAACAAAGTATATGTGCGCCAGAATTAGACAAATATAACCAACAAAAAAAAACAATGGAATCCATGGGCGCGGCACAAACAAAAACTATTATAGAGTTAGACCAAACACGAAGAGAATTCGAGCAATTAAAAAATCCTCCTAAGAAACCCGGGGTTTTTAATAGAATATTTGGAAAAGGAGGAACCTTAACAAAACGTTCAACAAAACGTAAACATAAATCTAAATCGAGTACGAAGAAAAAGAAGAAGAAACAAACAAAACGTAAAACTCGTTCAAAAAAATAATATGTAGTGTCAATTAAAACTACACATTATTCTTTCATCATATAATCGTGTTCAATTTCTAATAAACGGTTGAATTTAGCAACACGTTCACCACGACAAGGACTTCCTATTTTCAAATACTTCGCACCAATGCCAATTGCTAAATCCACAATATACGCATGATTGGTTTCACCTGAACGATGAGAAACGATTACATTGTTTCCTTTTTCCATCATCATTTTCGCACCTTCTACTGCCTCAGTAATCGTGCCAATTTGATTTACTTTCAATAACAAGGCGTTCGCCCAGTTTTCTTCCAATCCTTGTTTAATCAATCTTGGATTCGTTGTAAACAAATCATCACCAACAATCATGATTTTATCGGCAAACTTTTCATAAAACTTTTTCCACGAATCATAATCTTGTTCATGAAAACCGTCTTCGATACTTTTTAACGCAGGATGGTTCTCAATCAATGTACCATAATAATCCACTAATTCAGATCCAGTTAAAAAGGTTCCTTTTTCAACTTCATACAATTTAGTAGATTCATCGTAGAACTCGCTGGCAGCACAATCTAACGCAATAAAGACATCTTGTCCAACAACATAATTGGATAATACGATTGCTTGCTCAATGACACACAACGCTTCTTCTGCGCTATAAATAGGAGGACAAAACCCACCTTCGTCACCAATGGATTTGGCTTGTTCGCCGTATTTTTCTACTAAGATCTTCTTCAAATTATGATACACTTCGCAATAAATGCGTATTTTATTAGACGTACTTAAACATTCTTTGGCAAAAATCATAAACTCCTGGATTTTCAAATCTTCGGTAACACCATGTTTTCCTCCATTAATAATATTCACAAAAGGTGTAGGTAAGCAATCATATTGAATTTCATCTATCATTTTATAATGATTCGCAAAATATTGATACATTTCTTGGTCTTTCATATTCGATGCGACATCTGCCATACAAAAACTCAACGCAGTACTACTATTTCCTCCATATTTCGTTTTCATTTCAGTACCATCTAAATCGATGAATTGTCTGTCACAATTGGATAAATCACAAATTGTTTTTTCAGACAATACGAAATGATCATTGAGTTCATGGATTTTGTTTACCGCATTAAATACGGATTTTCCATGGAACAACGATTTATCGCCATCGCGCATTTCGCACACTTCGGTTGAACCACACGAAGCACCACTGGGTGTGGAACCTTTTCCGACACATTTATTTGTTGATTTGTCCATACAACGTACTTCTACAGAAGGGAATCCTCGACTATCTACAATTTGATAAGCCGTTAATTTATATGCGTTCTTATATTTGTAAGTTTTTGTTTTATAATCAATTTCAATGGGTACAGCAGTACCAATTTCAAATTTTTCTATGGTAGATGAATTTTTTATTCCTAAATGAACAAACAATGCTCGCAAACTATTACCATGAGCAACCAGAAGGACATTTTTGCCCGATTCAAGCAAAGGATGAATATGTTCATCATAAGAACGTCCTACACGTTGCTCAACTTCGTGTAAATTTTCACCACCAGGCGGACCTTGTGTATAAGACCGACGCCATGTTTTCACTCGATCTTCGCCATATTTCTCTTTCAACTCTGTTTTATTTCTTCCGGTTAAATCGCCATAATCACGCTCTTGAAAATCAACAATTTTATGGAGTTCTTTCGTTTCTTTTTGAAAGGTTTGTACTATTTCTGCGGTTTGTACAGTGCGTAATAATTGACTTGTGAAAATTGCGTCAAACTCATATTTTCCTAAAACTTTTCCGGCATTAGACGCCTCTTGTTTGCCTTGTTCGCTTAATTCTACATCGATAAGACCGGTGAATTTGTTTTCTTTGTTCCATACCGACTGTCCGTGACGGAGTACTATGAGCATTATATTATAGTATAATATAATATAAAACATTTTTTAACTATTCGTATTTCATTAACTTCCTTTTTTTGTTACAAGTTTAATAGGATAATGATCCATTTTTCTATTCACTCTTCCTCCTCGACGACTTCCTCCATCACGACTTCCTCCTCGACGACTTCCTCCATGACGACTTCCTCCATCACGACTTCCTCCTTTTTCTCACCAAATACCCAAGACAAAAGTCCGGGTTTTTCCTCCTTTTTACATGATGTATTAAACTCTTCGACAAACTCTTTACATTGCTCATCGTCACCATTTTCCAAGCATTCGCTCATTTTCTTAGCAAGTTCTTCACAGTTGATCTCTTTATGATCCGACATATTATATTATATTGCTACAATATAATATATACAAAAATTACGATGGATTCCAATATTCATTATGATGACGTCTTCGTCTGATATAATCAACTGGGGTTACACGTTCTTCCTCTTCTAATGGTGCACTGGGTAAAACATTGTGTGTTGGTGCGATTGGTAATACTGGCATTGCTTCTACAACTTCTGCGTGTGCTAATGGTGGCGACGCATAATTATTTGCTTGGTTGGGAACATAACCATGTTCTAGTTGAGAGTGATACTGAGTATATACATTTGTCTTGCGATAATTTTCTTCCAAATACTTCATTTTTGATATATATTTTTTATACCAATAACCCTTTTTTTGTTTATATTCATCTTTTAATTCAATGGTGCAACTATGATATTGTTCGTCATATTCATTATATTTGTTTTTGGCATTATGGTATTCCAATACGTCTTTTTCTAATAAAAATACAGAAAATCGATTATTATCTTGAGTCATTATAAAATAGCATGTAAAATTATAATTTACCAAGATTTTGAATGGTTTTCAATGCTGAATCGGGGGTGACTGATATTGTATCAATCTTTTCATCAATTAAAAACTGGCAAAATTCAGTACTATCGGAAGGTTGTTGTCCGCAAAATCCGACTTTGACACCATGTTCCTTATACGTTTTGATTGCCATGGAAATCATACGACGATAACTCATATTTGCGTCATCCGATAAATAACTGATTTTGTCACTATCGCGATCTACACCCAACGTGAGTTGTAGTAAATCATTACCACCAATGGAAACACCATCTAACATAGGACTGAATTGGTCTGCTTCAATGACATTGGAAGGAATTTCACACATCAAGAAAATGCGCAAATCGTTTTCACCACGTACTAGACCATGTGATGCCATTGTGTCAATTACCAATTGACATTCTTTGGGAGTTCTACAGAAAGGGATCATTACCACGATATTGGTCATTTTCATGATTTCTCGTGCGTATTTGATCGCCTCACATTCCAATTGGAACGCATCCTTATATTCTTCAGAATAATAACGTGACGCACCACGCCATCCAATCATAGGATTTTCTTCATTTGGTTCATATAGTTCGCCACCAATTAGATTACGATATTCGTTCGATTTGAAATCGGATAAACGAACAATAACATCACTGGGATAAAACGCAGAAGCAATTTTCGCAATGCCTTTTGCAAGACGTTTGATATAATACCATTTTCCGCTGTCATAATTTCCAATAACCTTGTATACTTGTTCGCGGACATCTTCAGGAAGATTAGGATAATGATATAATGCTAAAGGATGTATCTTGATATAGTTACTCACAATGAACTCTAACCGCGCAAGACCAACACCACTATTTGGAATTAATGAATTCTCGAACGCAGATTCGGGATTTCCTACATTCAGCATCAATTTCACAGGCAGTTTCATATCTTTGGAAACGGACAATTTATCAATATGAAAAGGCAATAGATCCTTATAAATAATGCCCGTTTCACCTTCAGCACACGAAAGGGTCACATCCATATCCCCTTCTAATATTTTAGTTGCGTTTCCACATCCTACAACCGCGTTCAAACCTAATTCGCGAGCAACAATTGCTGCGTGACAAGTTCGACCTCCTTTATCGGTAACAATACCAGATGCTATTTTCATAATAGGTTCCCAATCGGGTGTAGTCATTTCAGTGACTAAAATGTCACCTTCATTAAAATCGTCAGAATCGTGAATATCTTTCAAAATTTTCACTTTTCCACTACTAATACGATCACCAACCGCAACGCCTGTTAAAATTTGTTCTCCTTTTTTATCTAAAACGAAGTTCTTAATCTCTAAATTATCTCCATCATTACTGTGAACAGTTTCAGGACGTGTTTGAATAATGTAAATATTCTGGTCATTACCGTCAATTGCCCACTCCACATCGACACCAATGTCCTTTTCCATCATTTTAGAATATGCTTTTTCCAATTGAAGAATATAACGCCCTAAAGTAATCATTTGACTATTAGACATACTGTAATTCAATTTCTCAAATTCGTTAGTCTCTACTTCTTTGACACCTCCGTTTTCTAAATCATAGATAATTTTCGAATTTTTGTCACCCTTCTTTTTAATAATAATGGGATCGCCCTCAATATCATAAAGTACGCGTTTGTCTAAAATAAACTCATCTGGTTTCACACCACCAGAAACAACCAATTCGCCTAAACCAAACGCTGAATTAATAACAATGGCTTTGTTATAACCAGTTTCAGGGTCTAATGAAAAAGCAACACCGGCAGCACCAATGTCGGACCGAATCATTTTTTGTACAGCAACGGAAATTTTAACATCATCTAAAGTAATGTTATGAGTTTTCCTGTATGAAATTGCGCGACTATTAAAAAGAGAAGCAAAACATTCTAGTACAGATTTTATCAATTCTTCTTCGCCACATACATTCAAATATGTATCATGTTGACCCGCAAATGAAGCGTTGGGTAGATCTTCTGCTAAAGCACTTGATCGAACGGCAACTTCCATATTTTCGCGTCCATATAACTTGGATAATTGGTTATAACTCGATACCATAACTTCACGGTGTTCATCGGACAACTTGGCACTACTGACTATTTTTCTTAGTTCCATTGATTTTTTCTCTAATTGTTTGATATTTGTAGGGTCAATTTCATCCAACATAGATACAATTATTGGTTCAAGTTGATTGTATTTCACAAATTCATTATATAAATCGGTAGTAATAGCAAATCCATCACCAATGGAAAAACCAATTCTTTTCGCAATTCCATGTAATTCACCTAAAGAACTACATTTTCCACCCACCAGGTGTTTGTTTTTGTAAGAACAATCTTTAAACCAAATGATCTCTTCGGACATGATTATATAATGAAAAAGTATTATATAATTTTACAAAATGATGAACGACCCAATTTCCTAAAACTTTGAATAAAATGGTAAAGTGAATATAAATCCAATTACAAACGCATGTCCTTACACCAATAGTTGGAAAAACAATCCAATTGTGCGTTTACATGTGCTTTTACTTCAGGAACTTTTTGTTTCTTATTCGCAAATGTTTCTGTTCCAGGAGTGCGTTTGACATAGCGAGCATATTCCATTTTTTTACTAGAACCGGTGTAGTTATTATTATGTTTTTTTATTTCATCTTTCTTTTTTTCTAAATATTCCTCACGAAATTCGGGAACATAGGGGCATACATATTCACATCGTCCAGCACTACAATTCGTTTTAAATTTATTTGTTGCAATATTATTTGTACTTCCGCAAGACCCTCCTCGTTGTTTGGTACAGTCATAATAGTCCAAAAATTGATTTGGCATATGTCTTTTTGCGCGTCCGACATAGGTTGTATTAAAAATAGGAATGTTTTTGGGAGCACTACCGGTATTAAACTCAGGGTTGGAATCGCAACCTGCTTTTGTATCGCACCAATCGGAACATGGTTTACATTTATTACACCATGGTCTTTTATTTACCGATGGATATGCTACATCTTGTTGTTCTATTTTTGCACCATCACAATTCTTGCACCATAAAGTCATTTGATATAGTGTAAAATGAGAAAATATAAAATTGAATCAAATTAAAGCATTGACTTATAACTAAATATATTACTATTAATATGAGTATGACTACTGAAGCCGAACTTTCCAAACAATATCAGCGTAAAACTGACAAACAGCATATTCTAGACAATCCCGATACTTATGTTGGGTCTGTTGAAAATATAGATTCTGACATGTGGATTTACGATGATGAACAAGAATGTATTGTTCAAAAGAATATTCAATATATTCCAGGTCTATACAAGTTATTTGACGAGGGTATTGTCAATTCTAGAGATCACGTAATGCGTATGATTCAATCTCCTATTTTAGATAAACGATTTGTTTCCTATATTAATACAATTGTCCAAGATGATGGCACCATTATCTTTTCGAACGATGGAAATGGTATTGATATTGCAAAACATCCGGAATATGACATTTGGATTCCTGAACTTATTTTCGGACATCTTCGTACTTCCACCAATTATGATAAAAATGAGAAGCGTATTGTTGGAGGAAAGAATGGATTTGGTTTCAAATTGGCACTTATTTGGTCTTCATATGGACGAATTGAAACGCTTGATCATACACGTGGTCTAAAATATGTTCAAGAATTTCGAAATAATTTAGACGTCATTGAACCTCCAACAATTACTAAAGTTTCCAAATCGTCTAAACCATATACAAAAGTTATTTTCAAACCAGATTATCAACGGTTTGGTATTCCAGGTTTGTCAAAGGATATGATTGGACTATTGAAAAAGCGAACATTTGATATTGCCGCAGTAACAGATCATTCCATTAAAAAGGTGAAAATCGGATTCAATGATGTTCTTGTTCCTGTGAAAAGTTTCCAACATTATGTCGATTTGTATGTTGGTACAAAAAACGAAACAAAACGTATATATGAATCTAAAGATGAACGTTGGGAATATGCGATTGCTCTAGCACCCAATCACGAATTCACACAAGTGTCATTTGTGAATGGTATTTGTACATTTAAAGGTGGAAAACACGTCGATTATATTATGAACCAAATCACGCGCAAATTGTGCGATTATATTGAGAAGAAGAAGAAGGTAAAAGTGTCTCCTACATCTATCAAAGAGCAACTTATGGTATTTATTCGATGTGATATTGAGAATCCCGCATTCGATAGTCAAACAAAGGATTATATGAATACTCCTGTTGCCAAATTCGGTTCGTCATGTATTGTGAGTGACGGATTTATTGACAAGGTGGCAAAGATGGGGGTTATGGATGTTGCGTGTTCTTTGACTGAAGCGAAGGAAAACAAGGCAGCCAAAAAAACCGATGGTTCCAAAACCAAAAACGTACGCGGTATTGCCAATTTCATTGATGCGAACCAAAGTGGGACAGTGAACTCAAAAGATTGTATTCTCATTTTGTGTGAGGGACTTTCGGCATTGTCAGGTATTGTTTCCGGATTGTCGAGCGAAGATCGTAACACGATTGGTATTTATCCATTGAAGGGTAAGTTACTCAATGTTCGCGGAGAGCAAATTAAGAAAATTGCCGACAACAAGGAAATTACTGATATTAAGAAGATCCTAGGACTAGAAACCGGTTGTGAATACCAAAATTTAGGCGATGTTCATAAGCACCTACGTTATGGTAAAATCATGGTAATGACCGATCAGGATTTAGACGGTTCCCATATCAAAGGTCTGTGTATTAACTTATTTCATAGCGAGTGGGCATCGCTTGTACATATTCCCGGATTTATATCCTTTATGAATACGCCCATTTTGCGCGCTAAAAAGGGTGCTCAAACTAAACTCTTTTATAACGATGGTGAATATGCTGAGTGGAAGAAAAGTTTAGGAGAAAATGGAATTCACGGTTGGACCATTAAATATTTTAAGGGTTTAGGCACGTCTACGTCGAGCGAATTCAAGGAATATTTTGCCAACAAGAAAATCGTCGATTTTGTCCATAATGGTAAATCAAGCGATGATTGTATTGACAAAGTATTTAACAAAAAGCGCCCTGATGATAGGAAGACGTGGTTGGAGAATTACGACAAGTCGGCATATTTAGACACAAGTAGCGATAAAGTCGATTATGAGCAATTTATGGACCGTGAAATGATCCATTTTAGCACCTATGATTGTGCGCGTTCAATTCCGAATATGGTGGATGGATTGAAGATCTCTCTTCGAAAAATCTTGTTTGCGGCATTCAAACGTAAACTGACTAGTGAAATCAAGGTTGCTCAGTTTTCAGGATATGTTTCTGAACATAGTGCGTATCATCACGGTGAAGCATCTTTAAATGGTGCGATTGTCAATATGGCACAAAACTATGTGGGATCTAATAACATTCATTTGTTACAACCAAATGGACAGTTTGGAACTCGTCTTCATGGTGGTGATGATTCGGCATCGGAGAGATATATCTTCACAATGTTGAATCCTTTGACACGGTCCATTTTCCCGGATGCCGATGACGCAATTTTGAATTATTTGGATGATGATGGTACACTTGTTGAACCAGAGTTTTATGTGCCCATCATTCCATTTGCGCTAATGAATGGAATTTCGGGTATTGGAACTGGATTTTCATGTTCGGTTCCAGCATTCTCACCAAACCAAATAATTGATTATTTGCGATTCAAGTTGCGAGATGAGGAACCAACATCGGTCGGAGAATTCCTACCATATTACGAAGGGTTCAAAGGAACAATTCAAAAAGTCGATAATAATAAATATTTGACAAAAGGTGTCTATGAGAAAATCGATAGCGATAAGATTCGTATTAGCGAACTTCCTATTGGAACATGGACTATGCCTTATATTACTTATCTAGAGGGTCTTGCTGATGGAACAACCGATAAAAACGGAAAGAAATTATACCCATCTATTCGTGATTTCACATCGATGTCCACAGAAGTCAATATAGATATTTCGGTTACATTCCCGCGTGGAAAACTTGCCGAATTGGAAGGAAAAATCGATCCCGTGACAAGTTTAAATGGTATTCAAAAACTATTGAAATTGACGTCCTCTGTTTCTACTACAAATATGCACATGTTTGACAAAGATTGTAAATTGAAAAAGTATGGTTCTGCCGAACAAATTATTAACGACTTTTATGATGTTCGTTTGGAAACTTACAGTAAGCGTAAGAAGCAGATGATTGTCGATTTGGAAAAGTTATTGTTAAAATTGTCAAATCGCGCCAAATATATATTGGCAACATTGGATGGATCAGTTGATTTGCGCAAGAAAAATGCGCAACGTGTAAAAGAATTAATGATCTCTAAGGAATTTGACCAAATGGATGGAAACTATAATTATCTGATCAAAATGCCGATGGATTCAGTAACAGAAGAAAACGTAGAGAAAATTTTGAAAGAAAAGACAGATGCCGAAAAGCAACTGAATAAGTTGAAGAAAACAACATTGGAAACAATGTGGTTGACCGAACTAGAAACACTCCAAACAGAATACAAGAAATATCAAGTGGTTCGAGAGAATATTCAAAAAGGATCACCATCAACTAGTGTAAAAAAGGTAAAAAAGCGTGTTATAAAGAAAACTAAATAATAATAATATATTGTTATATTATATATAATGTTACTTGCGTGTATCATGAATATTTTTATAAAGAAAAAATATAGATCTTAAATTTTTTTCTTATGTTATAATATAGAATATGTTTCCAAAGAAAGTTTCCTTCAAAGATATTGATGAACGAAAAGAAAAAATATTTAAACAACTATTATCCGATCAGTGTTTAAATCGTGACGAAAAGGCATTAAAAAAACGAGCAGCAAAGGAAGTAACCATACTGAATAAAGAGATATTTAATAAGAAGAAAAAAACGGACAATAATGTTAAAACTGCGAATATTTTTGATGAATTTTTACATTTTATAGTCTCGAATAAGTGATTTTTTAATGCGCATTTTAACTAAGAAAAGGTGTAAGAAGTTGTTTTATATTTTCATAGTTTTCACCCGTTTTATCGTTTATTTCGTTGATTGGACTATGTCCCCATCTATCATTCGTTACCTTAGCACCGTGTTGTAAAAGCAATTTAACAATTTCAATATGACCTTCAGACGATGCCAAATGAAGAGGTGTTCGTTTATCATAATCGCAAAAATTTACATTAATTTTTTCGATAAGCAGTTTGATTTCTTCCATATTTCCATCACAACATAATTGTAAAAACCGTATATTTATGCTGTCTACTAAATTTATTTTGTTGGAAATAATATTATGAAAAATATGTAAATTCAATTCTTGATTTAATTGCTTACAAAATTCGATTCCTTTAAAACTGTTTCCTTGTTCGTCTAATGGAGGTGACCATATACAAATTCCCATCATATTTGGAACAACTAATAATATACAACCACTGACTCCGGATTTTGCCGGTAATCCAATTTCAAACGCAAACTCACCACTGTAATCATACATACCACATCCATACATAAGCGTTATACAGTCTTTCACAGAATTTTCACTGAATACTGTTTCATTTGTAGTTGGACATATTCCGCCATTTGCTAATGTTGCACTAATAATAGATCCCATTTCGCAAGTAATCGTAGTAGAACATTGTTGAAAATATAAATTCAAGTTGTCACTGATTTCATTTGGGGACAATTGTTCATTAAACGCTCCGTTTTCGCGCATATAATAAGCGAGTGATATGTTGCGATCTGCGTGATGTTGCTCTGACAAAAATATCGAATTGTCAAACCCAACATTATTATTTCCGGATAATTTTGTATAACATTCTTTCAATATATTAAAACGTTTTCCTGGTTCCATTTTTTTCCCGATTTGCGATGCCACCATAATTGCTCCGGAGTTAATCATAGGATTGTGAGGTAAACCATTTTTGTTTAAAATAAACGCATTAAACGATTGTCCACTTGGTTCGTATCCAACATGTTTATGTAATTCGTCTTTACCTAATTCGTCGTATGCTTTACAGTACGACAATGGTTTGCTACACGATTGCAAACAAAAATGTGTATTACAATCCCCAAAATTATATACCTTTCCATTTATATCACAAACACTTACACCAAACATGTTGGGATCGACACACGCCAGTTCCGGAATATAATTTGCGACTTTACCTCCATTACAGTTTTTAACGGCATCATAAACCTTTTGTATGATTTTTTTTATATTGGTCATCCTAATATAAAAAGGGTATTTTAAATCTGAATGATTTCTACGTTTTTTTGTTTCGCAAAAGTTTTAACTAGATCGTCTTTTTTATAATCAATTATATAATAAATTTTTGATATTCCTGATGCTAATAATAAACGTGAACAAATTAAACATGGGTAATGTGTAATATACGCAATAGCACCATTACACGATACACCTCGTTTGGCACAATCGCATAATGCGTTTTGTTCAGCATGAATGGTGGCTTGTTCGTGATTATCTCGAATAATACTTTCATGAGGACATCCTGGTAAAAACCCATTATATCCTTGTGAAATGATTCGATTATCATGTACTAATAAACAACCCACATGTAATCGTTCACATGGTGATCGTTTTGATGTTGCTATAACAATTTCTTTGAAATATTCATTCCAAGACGGTCTTATTTCCATATAAAATGTCGCAAACTATTTTTATATTTTTTGACTTTAATATAATAAGAATAGTTATTATACAAACATAATGTGCTTACCATATATTCATTGGTTTGGATGTAACTTTAAAAACGAGGAATTAGGAAAAGACGAAATAAAAAAAAAACGAGTTCAAATGCTTCCATTTTCATGGAAATATAAAATTGCTCCACAAGAGCAAGAGCAAATAACAATAAATGATGACAATAGAGAAGGATTAGTTATGAAAAGTAAAAAACTGGCATCTTCATCGAAACAATTTCGCGACTTAGCAAAACAATTGTCCGAAACTACTGAATAAAAATTTATTCTTTATTAATAAGTTTATTAAATTTTTTATTGAGCAATTTTACTTTATAATTAATTTTGTCTAAACCTCCAATAAGAACAAATACCAATATCATCCACATTCCTAATTCTATTGTTGTATATGGTTTAAAGTTTGTAAATAATATGGCAGCAAGTGAAGGAACTAATAATGTTACTTTTCGTAAATAAAATACTAAAAGAGTTAAAACTGCTAATTCTATTGACAATGTTAAAAATATATGTAATATATTTTCACTGCCATGAAAATCAAATAATAAGTATTCGTTTGTTATATAAGAACCAATTATTGCTAACACTGTAAACACTAAAGAAAATTGAAAAATTTCAATGACTTTTCCAATACGTATTTCATCAAAAGAAACTATTTGTTGAAATCTATTTTGGTAATATTTCATGCTATATTATATTGTTGCGATAAAATATAATATTAATTAAATGGAATGGTCATTTGGTCAAAACCGAATGTTGTCAAATATAGAAACGTTATTACAACCTGAACGAACGAAACGATATATTTGCTGTGTATTTAGAAAAAAGAAATATACCTAGGTATATAATGAACTATACACTTATCAAACGAAAAATGAAACATCGTGGAGAAAAAAAACATATGCTTTGCGTTGTCTTCATAAATTTAGAAAATCACACTCATCGTAAAGAACATATGGAAAATATGTTACAAATGTTACGATTACCCTATATGCGATTTAACGCGATTTGTCCTACATTAGAAGAATCAAATAAAATCGAAAATATACATAACCGTGTAAAGAACTATTTACATAATGATCAAACAAGATCGCGTGGTATTGGTGTTATTGGGTGTTATTTGTCACATTTGTCAGTATTACAAACAATTCGTCCTTATCCACAACAACATATATGTATATTAGAAGATGATTTGAAATTTGATCTAATAACCTTATTTAATGTAAATAAAATTATATCTTTTCTGGACACAAATTGCGAATGGGATATGTTTCGTATTATTCGAAACAAGTTCGATAATGATGAAACCCGTGAATTTACAAAACATGTTGTCAATAATATTCCTTTTTATAAAATAGAAACTCCCCATTATCAATCTATTTATAAGAATGGAAAAAATAATTCTATAAATGGCGGTACTTATTTTCAAATTATAAATAAAAAAAACATCCCTAAAATAATCGATTATTTAGAAAAGGAAGATGTCTATAATATTGACGCGATCTACTCAACAAACCAACTAAATGTATTTTATGGATTTAATAAAGATTTTAATCTAAAAATAAATTTATTTGATAGTTCCATTCCAAAAGAAAAACAACTTCCGACAAAATAAACTTTTCTCAAAATAATACAGTAACGTATTACTTTGATACAATGAAAATCGAAGATATGAATGAATCTAATATTCAATCTTATATTGACAGACATCTTACTATACGAAAAAAAGAAAAGGATAGATATGGGGAAGTATTTACTCCATATGAATTCATTGAGGAAATTATGAATAATTTACCCAGTAAGGTTTGGTCAAATAAGGATCTATGTTGGTTAGATCCTTGTTCTGGAACCGGTAATTTCATGGCAGTTGCTTATGTCAAATTAATGAAGGGTTTACACAAGCATTTCCCTGATCCGAAAAAACGCAAAACACACATTTTACAAAACATGTTACATATGATTGAATTAAATCCTTCTAATGCCAACAAATTAACACAACTGTTCGGAAAATCAGCAAATGTCTGTCAATCCAATTTCTTGGACTCTCGTGAAAAATGGATGGATGGTTTAGGCAAAAAACACTTTGACATCATCGTGGGTAATCCGCCATTTCAAACCAAAAAATCGAAAACATATGAAGGCAGTGTTGGAAATCGAACATTATGGACAAAGTTCTTGGATTTTATATTTAATGAACAATTATTAACATCAAATGGTTATTTAGGATTCATCACACCTTCCAATTGGCGCAGACCAAAACACCCATTATATGATTTGTTAACAAGGCAAAATCATCTTTCTTATCTACATATTTATGGAAAGAAGGAGGGACTAAAGAAATTTAGTGCGCAAACCCGTTTCGATGTTTACATTGTCCAAGAAGGAACAAAAAATACTTCAAAAAATACCAAAATAATCGACGAAAAAGGTGAAAAACGCGTCTTGGACTTAACATCGTGGCCTTTTCTGCCAAACTTTTCCTATGAGAAAATAGAAAAAATCATGGTTCAAAAAGATAAGGGAATAGAAATACTATTTGACGCAGGAATCTATGATGCACGAAAATTGTCCAAGAAAAAAAGCAAAAAATTTCGCCATTCTATTGTACATAATATAACACGCCGAGGTCTTGGACTAAAATATGCGAAAGAAAGGAAAAGACATTTTGATGTTCCGAAAGTTTTATTGAATTTCAATGAAAAACAATACCCATATAACGATTTTGATGGAAAATACGGAATGAGTCAATTAACATTTGGTATTCCTATAAAGTCCAAGAAACAAGGTGAAGATATTATTCGCGCTGTTAATAGTCCCAATTTTAGAGAAATATTAGAAGCAACAAAATGGAGTTCTTTTCAAACCGATTATCGTATGTTTTATTATTTTGACCCTGAATTTTATAAAAAAC